>VOFC01001597.1_pt1 | contig 192000 bp, 241 predicted proteins | sample 5384161 | NCBI WGS metagenome assembly VOFC01 (sample SAMN12384722, study PRJNA508395) | human gut metagenome | isolation source: healthy gut B | host: Homo sapiens
CCGCCGCCCTTCTTCCATGCAGAGCGGCTTGACGCTATGGAAATCCCCGAACTGCTCTTACTTGTCATGGAAACAAGCCTTGTGAGCTTGTGCATGAAGATCATGTCCGTACTGATAACCGTTATCCTCTACGGGCGCATGATAGAAATTTACCTTTACTGTTCGGTATCGCCTATCCCGTTTGCAACTATGACGAACCGGGAATGGGGGCAGATAGGAAACAACTACCTAAAATCCCTGTTCGCTATCGGCTTTCAAGGCTTCCTCATAATGATATGCGTCGGCATTTACGCGGTTCTGGTAAACAGCATGATAATAGCGGACAATCTGCACAGCGCGATTTTCTCCCTTGCAGCCTACACCGTTATCCTCTGTTTCTCCCTGTTCAAATCCGGCGCACTGGCGAAGTCGATTTTTTCCGCGCATTAGCGGCGTGTCAAGGGCAGGGTGGAGATTTTCAGAGCGAAGCGGCGAAAATACGACCCGACCTTGACGCGGATAACCCCCATATAATACGGGCGGGCAAAGGGCATAGATTGACCTTTGCCTTGATTACCCTTATGGAAAATTACAGCAACACCAAACCCAGAGAAAGGAGGTTTTCACTTGGCGTATGTACCCGTACCCAAAGTCTTATCCAAAGTCAAGACAAAAGTAGCGTTCAACCTTACCAAACGGCAGATTGTATGTTTTGCGGCGGCTCTCCTGTTCGGCTTGCCGCTTTTCTTTCTGCTCAAAAGACAGCACAGGCACAAGCCTTTGCGTCTATGGCTATGATTGCCGTCATGCTGCCCTGTTTCCTCTTTGCCATGTATGAGAAGCATGGACAGCCCCTTGAAGTAGTGGTGAAAAACATCATTCAGACGAAATTCATAGCCCCCCAAAGAACGACCATACAGGACAGACAACTTTATTCCGTCTTAGAACGGCAGAGAAAACTTGAAAAGGAGGTATCAGCGATTGCAAAAAGGAAACACGAAGAAACAGCGCGGCGGAAGCGCAAAGCCTGAAGCCCTTTGCGATATGTATAACTCGTTCGACGCTTCTATCTGTGCAGCTTTCCTTTCAATCAGCCGCCATGCGAACAAGGAGGATTTCAAGAACAGTATCACGATTGCCCCGCAGAATGACGACGACTTCGACAGTATCAGAGCAGAATACACCGAAATGCTTCGGACGCAGCTTGAACGCGGAAACAACGGGCTTATCAAAACCAAGTTTCTCACCTTTACCGTTGAAGCAGATATTAGATCGGCGCGGGCGCGTCTTGCCCGCATTGAAACGGACACCCTCAACCATTTTAAGGTGATCGGCGCGGCGGCGCGGGTATTGGACGGGAAACAGCGTCTTGAAGTGCTGCATGGGCTTTTTCACCCGGACGGGGAACGCTTAACTTTGCGTGGGAATGGCTACCCGTAAGCGGCCTTTCCGTCAAAGACTTTATTGCCCCGTCCTCTTTCCGTTTTGGCGACGGGCGAATGTTTCAAATGGGCGGGAAGTTTGGTGCGGTTTCCTTTTTGCAGATCGTCGCGCCGGAACTCTCCGACCGTATGCTTGCCGACTTCATGGACGCGGAAAACGGGATTGTCGTCAATCTGCACATTCAGAGTATCGACCACAACGAAGCGATCAAGACGATCAAGCGGAAAATCACCGACCTTGACCGTATGAAAATCGAGGAACAGAAAAAGGCAATCCGCAGCGGCTACGATATGGATATAATTCCGTCCGACCTTGCCACCTACGGCGGCGAAGCGAAAAACCTTTTGCGGGATTTGCAGAGCCGGAACGAGCGAATGTTTTTGCTTACGCTGTTAGTTTTGAATGTGGCAGACACAAAGCAGAAATTGGACAACGACGTATTTCAGGCCGCAAGTATCGCACAGAAATACAACTGCATTTTGACCCGCCTTGACTACCGGCAGGAACAGGGGCTTATGTCCTCTATCCCGTTGGGGCGAAAACCTAATCCATATCCAGCGCGGCTTGACGACCAGCAGCACCGCCATTTTCGTCCCCTTTACGGTACAAGAGCTGTTCCAAAGCGGCGAAGCGTTGTATTACGGCTTAAACGCATTATCCAATAACATGATTTTGTGCGACAGGAAAGAAGCTGAAATCCTAACGGCTTGATACTCGGCACACCCGGCAGCGGCAAGAGTTTTTCTGCAAAACGCGAGATCACCAACGCTTTTCTTATCACGTCAGATGACATTATCATTTGCGACCCCGAAGCCGAATATTACCCCCTTGTCGGACGTTTGAAAGGGCAGGTTATCAAGGTTTCGCAGAACAGCACGCAGTACATTAACCCTATGGATATTAACCTCAATTACAGCGAGGGCGACACGCCCATAGCCTTAAAGAGCGATTTTATCCTTTCCTTTTGTGAGTTGATTATGGGCGGTAAAAACGGGCTGGAAGCTGTCGAAAAGACTTTGATTGACCGCGCTGTTATCAGCGTGTACCGCAGCTACCTTGCCGACCCGAAGCCTGAGAATATGCCGATTTTGGGCGACCTCTACGACGAGCTTTTTGAAGCAGCCGGAGCCGGAAGCGGCGCGTATCGCGGCGGCGTTGGAGCTTTACGTTTCCGGGAGCCTTAACGTCTTCAACCACCGTACCAATGTAGAGCTGAACAACCGCCTTGTCTGCTTTGACATCAAGCAGCTTGGGAAGCAGCTTAAAAAGCTAGGGATGCTCATTGTGCAGGATCAGGTGTGGAACAGAGTAACCATAAACCGGGCTGAAAGGAAATCCACCCGGTATTTTATGGACGAATTTCATCTTCTCTTGAAAGAGGAACAGACCGCCGCCTATTCCGTTGAAATCTGGAAGCGTTTCAGAAAATGGGGCGGCATACCCACAGCCATTACGCAGAATGTCAAGGATTTGCTTGCTTCCCGCGAAGTGGAGAATATCTTTGAAAACTCTGATTTTGTCCTCATGCTCAATCAGGCGGCGGGCGACCGGGCTATCCTTGCGAAGCAGCTCAACATCTCCCCGCAGCAGATGAAGTATGTCACCCACACCGAAGCGGGCGAGGGGCTTATCTTCTACGGGAACGTGGTGCTGCCCTTTGTAGACCGCTTCCCGAAAGACACCGAGCTTTACCGCGTTATGACGACGAAGCCGGAGGAAGTGGGCGAAGCATGAACGGGCTGAAAACTGACACCATCATCAACCGGGACGCGCTCTATGCCTTGCGGGAGCTTCCAGAGGAAAGCGTACACTGTTGCGTCACAAGCCCGCCCTACTATGCGCTTAGGGATTATGGGCTTGATATGCAGATTGGGCGGGAGGACACGCCGGAGCAGTACATTGACAGGCTGACCGAGGTTTTCCGCGAGCTGCGCCGGGTACTGCGTTCTGACGGTACGCTCTGGCTGAATATCGCGGACACTTACTGCGGCACAGGAAATAAAGGCTACCATGCAGACCCGAAGAACCCGAAAGGCAGAAACGGACAGCAGATTGCAAGAAACAACCGCGTTTCCGGCTGCAAACAAAAGGACTTAATCGGTATCCCTTGGCTTTTAGCTTTTGCCCTACGCGCTGACGGGTGGTATTTACGGAGCGACATTATCTGGCAGAAAGAAAACCCCATGCCGGAGAGCGTGAAAGACCGCCCTACCCGCTGCTATGAACATATCTTTCTGCTTACGAAGTCAAAGAAATATTTCTATGACGCAGCCGCCATAGCCGAGCCGTTAGCCCCCACAACGGCGGCGCGGTACCGCACCGGGCGCAGCGCGGGACAGAAATATGCGGACGAAATACCCGGACAGGGGAAAGTACAGGGGCTTAACCGGGCGAGAAGCGGCAGCTACTACGACGAAGCCCTCATGCCGACCATGCGGAACAGGCGGGACGTGTGGCTTATCAATACCGTACCCTACAAGGGCGGGCATTTCGCCGCGTTCCCGCCAAAACTTGCCGAAACCTGTATCAAGGCGGGCTGTCCGAAAGGCGGCGTTGTGCTTGACCCCTTTTTCGGCAGCGGCACGACGGGAGCAGCCGCAAGGCAGCTTGACAGGCATTATATAGGCATTGAGATAAACGCCGAGTATTGCGCCCTTGCAAGGGCGCGGATTGGAGGGACAGACAAATAAAACAGTATAAAGCGCGTGAGAAAGTCACGCAGAAAATGACCCGCGAGGGGGCTGTCGAGGTAAACGCCGCCACCGGGAAAAAGAAACGTATCAGCAAGCGGATAAGGGACGCGGACTTTGCAAAGACCGAAGCACCGCAGCCGCCGGAACAGGCAGCGCAGACCATACCGGGCGGCGCAGCTCCCGCGCCCACAGCCGCCGCGCCGCCGCTTCCCCATGCGCCGGGGGCAGAACGGGAACAGGACACCGCCGCAGCCGAGCGCGTCTTGGAGCGTATCGACGGGGCGCGTACCAGAAAGGCGAGCAAAAAGGCGGCGAGGAAAGCACAGGCAGAAGCCACAGCAAAAGAAAAATCTTCCCGCTTGCAGTTTACCGACGAGGAACGGGCAACGCCGGAGCTTGAAAAGTATATCCGAAAATCGGACAAAGCAGCCGACCGTCTGGACGCGGCAAAGGCGGCTATCCCCAAAGAAAAGAAACTTGTACGGGAGCGCACCTTTGATGAAGCCACCGGGAAAGGCAAGACCCGCCTACGCTTTGAGGAACGGGAAAAGCCCATAGGAAGGAATAAGCCCCACAATAACCCGCTATCCCGCCCCGCACAGGAAGCGGGTATTTTCGTCCACAACAAGATACATTCCGTTGAAAAGGACAATTCCGGCGTTGAGGGGGCGCACAAATCCGAAGAACTGGCAGAGCGCGGCGCAAAGTACGGGACGAGGAAAGTCAAGGAGGGCTACCGCAGCCACAAGCTCAAACCCTACCGGGCGGCGGCAAAGGCAGAGAAAGCGGCGTTCAAGGCAAATGTGGATTTCCAGTACCACAAATCCTTACATGACAATCCGCAGATTGCGGGCAATCCCCTTTCCCGCTTCATGCAGAAGCAGCAAATCAAGCGGCAGTATGCAAAGTCGGCAAGGAAAGGCGGCGCAAAAACGGCGCAGAAAGCCGCAGAGAACACCCGCAAGGCGGCAAAAAAGACCGCCGAGGAAACAAAAAAGGCAATCGCTTTTGTAGGGCGGCACCCGGCGGGCGTATGTATCGCCGTTGCCGCGCTGCTCTTATTCATCATGGTATCGGCGGGGCTTTCCTCTTGCGGTTCCATGTTCTCCGGCTTGATGAACGGCATACTTGGGACTTCCTACACGTCGGAGGACAGCGACCTTGTGGCGACGGAGAATAATTACGCCGCAAAGGAAAACGAGCTTCAGCAGCAGATTGACAATATCGAAAGCACCCACCCCGGCTATGACGAATACCGCTATGACCTTGACAGTATCGGGCATAACCCCCATGAGTTAGCGTCCTACCTCACCGCCCTTTTACAGACCTACACCCCGCAGAGCGCACAGGCAGAACTAAACCGCGTCTTTGCCATGCAGTACACTTTGACGCTGACGGAAGAAACGGAAATCCGCTACCGCACAGAAACAAGCACAGACCCGGAAACAGGGGAAACGACCAGCGAGGAAGTACCCTACGAGTACCATATCCTCAACGTGAAGCTGACGAACAAGCCCATTTCCGAGATTGCGGAGGAACTTCTAACGCCACAGCAGCTTGAAATGTACCGCGTCTATCTGGAAACAAGCGGAAACAAGCCGCTGATTTTCGGCGGCGGCTCCCCCGATATGGGCGCGTCCGAGGATTTAAGCGGCGTACAGCTTGTAAACGGCACACGCCCCGGCAACACCGCCGTTGTAGACCTTGCGAAGCGGCAAGTCGGCAACGTAGGCGGGCGACCCTTTTGGAGCTGGTACGGATTTAACAGCCGCGTGGAATGGTGCGCCTGTTTTGTTTCATGGTGCTACAATCAAGCCGGGAAAAGCGAGCCGCGCTTTGCCGGGTGCCAGTCACAGGGCGTACCCTGGTTCCAGTCACGCGGGCAATGGGGCGCGAGGGGCTATGAGAATATCGCCCCCGGCGACGCTATCTTTTTCGACTGGGACGGGGACGGGAGCGCAGACCATGTGGGGCTTGTTATCGGAACGGACGGGGAGCGCGTCTATACCGTCGAGGGCAATTCCGGCGACGCCTGCAAGATAAAGAGCTACCCCGTCAATTACTCCTGTATCAAGGCTACGGCTTAATGAATTGGAACTAACAACAAAAAAATGAAAATCTGAAAGGAGAAATTTATTGATGGCTATGAACAAAATTGAACGTATCGACAAGAGATTGCAAAGACCCGCGAGAAAATCACCGAGTACCAGAATAAATTAAGGGGGCTTGAAGCGCAGAAAACCGAAGCGGAAAACCTGCAAATCGTACAGCTTGTGCGCTCCATGCGCCTTTCCCCGCATGAGCTTTCCGCTATGCTTTCCGGGGGCGGTATTCCGGGCATGGAAGCCGCGCCGGGCTACCCCGCAGAACCCGCAGACCACGACACCGAAGAAATGGAGGACACCGAGAATGAATAAGAAAATCCTTAGAACACTGACCGCACTCTGCGCCGCCCTCATGCTGTCGGGCGGCTTTTCCGTCACCGCCTTTGCACAGACCCCGGAGGGAGAGGACGACACCAACGACAGCGGCGTAATCGTGAGAAACCAAGCCGAAGAACCCTTGACCCCGGACGGGAACAACATGACCCTTGTGGACGACATTGACGGGGACGGCCAGGATAAGCAGTTTATCGTCGTAACGACCAAAAACGGCAATTACTTTTATATCCTCATTGACCGGGACGACGAGGGCGAGGACACCGTACATTTCCTTAATCAAGTGGACGAAGCCGACCTTATGGCACTTATGGGGACGGAACAGACCGAACAGCCCCCCCGCCGTTTGCAGTTGCACCGGTAAATGCAAGGCGGGCGAAGTAAAAACCGCCTGCCCCGTCTGCTCTGTCAACATGGATAGCTGCAGCAGGCAAAGGAAGCCACGCCGGAGGAACCCGAACCGAGCAGGAGCAGCCCAAAGAAGAACGGCAATGGGCGGGCTTTTGATTTTTTCCTTGTCGTGGCACTTCTTGGCGGCGGGGGCGCGTTCTATTATTTTAAGTTTATGAAGCCAAAGCAAAACGTCAAGGGCGACACCGACCTTGAAGATTTCGATTTTGACGATTACGACGAGGACGAGCCGGAAGAAGCTGACAGCGCAGACACCGAACAGGAGGACGAGGAAGAATGAAACTTGTGATTTGTGAGAAACCCAGCGTCGGGGCGGCGGTTGCCGCCCTTGGCGTAAGGGAGAAGAAAGACGGATATATCGAGGGGAACGGTTATGTTATCTCTTGGTGTATCGGGCATTTGGTAGGACTTGCGGAAGCTGCCGCCTATGGGGAACAGTACAGGAAATGGAGCTATGACAGCTTACCCATTCTGCCGCAGGAATGGCAGTACACCGTAGCTGCCGACAAGGGAAAGCAATTCAAAATCTTAAAAGACCTCATGCAGCGCAGCGACGTTTCGGAAGTCGTGAACGCCTGCGACGCAGGACGCGAGGGAGAGTTGATTTTCCGCTTTGTCTATCAAATGGCGGGCTGCAAGAAGCCCTTTACCCGTCTTTGGATTTCCTCTATGGAAACGGACGCCATCAAAAGCGGCTTTGACAATCTGAAGGACGGGCGCAGGTATGACGCTCTCTATCATTCCGCACTATGCAGGGCAAAGGCTGACTGGCTTATCGGCATTAACGCGACCCGCCTTTTCTCCTGCCTGTATGGAAAAACCTTGAACGTGGGGCGCGTTCAGACCCCAACCCTAAAAATGCTTGTAGACCGGGACGCTGCCATTATGAACTTCAAGAAAGAAAAATATTACCATGTGCGCCTTATGCTTCCCGGCGCAGAAGCGGCAAGCGCGAAGATCTGCGCCGCTGATGAAGCGGGCGAACTGAAAGCAGCCTGCGAAGCGTCGGCGGCTGTCTGCACTTCCTTGACCCGTGAAAAGAAAACCATTGCCCCGCCGAAGCTCTTTGACCTTACCTCTCTGCAACGGGAAGCAAACCGTATCTACGGGTACACGGCAAAGCAGACCCTTGACCTTGCACAGACCTTGTATGAAAAGAAGCTGCTTACTTATCCGAGGACGGACAGCAACTATCTGACCGACGACATGGGCGACACGGCAGAAAGTATCGTATCGCTGCTTTGTGGCAAGCTGCCCTTTATGGCGAGCGCAGCCTATGAACAGAGTATTTCCCGCGTTCTGAACAGCAAAAAAGTATCAGACCACCATGCAATCATTCCTACTATGGAAATTGCAAAAACTGACCTTACCACGTTGCCGGAAAGTGAAAGAAATATCCTTACCCTTGCCGGGGCGCGGCTGCTTATGGCGACCGCAGAGCCGCACGTTTACGAAGCGGTAACGGCGGTTTTCTCCTGCGCCGACCATGACTTTACGGCAAGGGCAAGACGGTAATCGCTGCCGGGTGGAAAAACATTGAACGGCTTTACCGGGCTACCCTCAAAAAGAAGCCGGACAGCGACGACGAAAACGAACTTGTTTTAGATGTGCCGGACTTTTCCGAGGGACAGACCTTTGAAAACCCTGCTGCAAAGGTTACGGAGCATGACACGACGCCGCCGAAGCCCCACAATGAAGCGTCCTTACTTTTTCTGCTATGGAACGCGCAGGGAACGAGGACACCGACCCGGACGCAGAACGCCGGGGGCTTGGTACGCCCGCCACCCGCGCCGCCGTCATTGAAAAGTTAGTAAAAGGCGGCTTTGTGGAGCGCAAGGGCAAGCAGCTGCTTCCTACCAAAGACGGCACAAACCTTGTCTGCGTCCTGCCGGACAGCTTTACTTCTCCGCAGCTTACGGCTGCATGGGAAAACAATCTGACGCAGATTGCAAAGGGCAACGCCGACCCTGCCGCTTTCATGCAGGGAATTGAAGCAATGGCACAGGAGCTTGTAAAAACCTATGCTTCCGTGTTAGGCGAGAAACAGGAGCTTTTCAAGACAGAGAAAACAGAGCTTGGGAAGTGCCCCCGCTGTAAATCCCCGGTCTATGAGGGGAAGAAAAACTACTACTGTTCCAACAAAGAGTGCAGCTTTACCATGTGGAAAAATGACCGCTTCTTTGAGGAACGAAAAACTGTCTTTACCCCGAAGATTGCCGCTGCACTCTTGAAATCCGGCAAGGCAAAAGTCAAAAAGCTGTATTCCGTAAAAACGGGCAAAACCTACGACGGAACGGTGCTTTTAGCCGACACGGGCGGTAAGTATGTGAATTACAAAGTAACCATTTCAAAGGACAAAGAACTGGAATAGCAAGCATAGGAAGCGGGTACCCACTTCCGTAAAATCCCTGCCACTCTAACCGAGCTTGGCGGGGATTTTGCTTGTTGGGAAGTTTCCCAAACCCTCTAAAAATCCTCAAAAATCTTTGGCAAAAATACGGGCGCACCGTAGTAGGACTATGCAACCACAACCGCAGCGTCCGCGCTGCCATACGCGAAAGGAGGTTTTACACATGGCAAGTTTGCGCGACAGCGTAAAGGACTATCAAGAGGAACTTAGGGACGGTATCGCATGGGTGGCGTTCTGGAAAGAGGGGCGTTCATGGAACGCCGAGCTGTTTCATCTTGAAGTGGACGGCACTTTAGAACCGTTTGACAGGAGCCGGTTAGAGGAAATCAAAACTACTGACCCCTCCGCTGTTATCTTAAACGGTTATTACTGCGGGCATTTAGGCGAGGACATGAACCTTGACGAACTGACCGCCGGAGTGCGCTATCACTATGAAAACAGCATGAATGACCTTGACGGTTTTATCGGGGCGCATGACGACAGACTTCCCCCGGAGGTTATCAAAGAAGCAAGAGCCGCCGCCCATGCAGCGGGGATTCCCTTTTCCGAAAAGCCCTACCGGGACGGGGAAGATTTTGACCCTTATGTATTTGACGGAAGCATGAGTATTGAGGACTACGAACTTATGTACCGCATGATTGAAAAAGAAAGGAGCGAGCAAATAGACGAATGGAAAACAGGTTATTCCTCATATGACCGCGACAGACTGGACACCGCCGACAAAATGAAGATTGAGCGCGGTATCTATTTTGAAACGAAAGACGCGGATATTTCCCCGCTGACCGCCTTACCCCTTGCCGAGCTTATGAAGCTGCGAGAGGAAAGCGCGGCTGCGGAGCAGACCGTATTTGAAAATCTAAAAGTACAGGCTGCCGCCTGGGAGGAACAGGCGGGAAAGACCCTGTTATATGACAAGGCGATTGAGTATGCAAGAGTACCCGAAGTGAAGCATACGGCGAACAAGTGGCAGGACGAGGACAACGACCGCCACACTATCAGCAACCGGGTATATAAAATGAGCTATCATGTGTACGAAAATACCCGTTACGACAAGGCAGCACAGAAATCTATCCCGTACTCCTATACGCTGTCTTGGAACGTCTACACCAACAGCCCCCACGGATACGGACAGGCGAAAATCGCCGGACAGGACAGAAAGGTATTTGCTGACCGGGCAGCTATGGAAAAATATCTGAATGGGCGTATCAGGGCGTATGAAAAACTTTTTACGGAAATCTCCCCGGCTATCCCGCAGGAGTACGCGGAGCAGTTTAGGGTAAACGGGCAGCTCTTACCGGGCTACACCGTAGAGGGCGAGGAAATCAAGCAGCCCGCCGCAGACATTCCTACCGCTGCGCCGAGAACCGAGCCGGGACAGGAAACGGAACAGTTTGCAATCCTGATTGACAGCCGCACCCGCTTTGAAACGGGAGAACCGGGCGGCTACTGGCTTTCCATGCCCGCCACAAAGGAAGAACTTCACAAAGCTATGCGAAGCGTCGGCATTACCGCTGACAATCCGCAGGATTTTTTCATTCACGGCTATTCTGACCGGGAGGACAGGCACATTGCCTTGCCTTATGACATGGTATGCGCGGCACAGGTGGACGAGCTGAATTTCCTTGCGGCAAGACTGGAAACCCTTGACGCTGCCGGGATTGCCGCGCTGAACGCAGCCACGCAGCGCAGGAATGGTTTTGAGAATATCGGGCAGTTCATTGACTTTACCTATAACGAGGACTTTTTCGTGCATATCCCCGAAGTACATAATCCTCGCGAACTGGGAGATTATTACCTTAACAAATCCGGCATGGTGCAAATGCCCGCTGAATGGAAAAACAGTATTGACCCTATCGCCTTTGGACGAAACGCCGCAGCACAGGAAAAAGGCAGTTTTACCGAGTACGGCTATCTTGTAGAAAGCGGCGACGCATGGGAGCAGCACTTTGAGGGGCGCGATGTGCCGGAGGACTACCGCATTATGAGTTACCCGCAGCCGACCGTCGAACTGGACGCAGCCCCGGCAGTACAGACGGCGACCATTCCCGAAGCACAGCAGCAGGAGCCGCGCCCGGTTATCCCTATCGTGCTGACGAGCGAGAAGCCAGCCGAAAAGCTCAAAGAGATAACCGACCGCTTGGAGCAAGGCATTACGGAGCTGTTCGACAGCGAGCGTTACAAGGAATATCTGCGCGTCATGTCAAAGTTTCATAATTACAGCTTTAACAATACGCTGCTGATCGCCATGCAGAAGCCCGACGCTTCCCTTATCGCCGGATTTTCCGCATGGAAAAATAACTTTGGACGAAACGTGATGAAAGGACAAAAGGGTATCAAAATCCTTGCCCCGTCGCCGTTCAAGATTAAAAAAGAAATGGAGAAAATCGACCCGCAAACACAGAAAGTCATTATCGGTAAGGACGGAAAGCCCGTAACCGAAGAAAAGGAAATCACAATCCCCGCCTTTAAGGTGGTATCTGTCTTTGACGTATCGCAGACCGAGGGCAAGGAAATCCCCGACATTGCCGTAAATATGCTGACCGGAGATGTGGAGCATTACAAGGAGGTTTTCGCTGCCCTTGAAAAGACTTCCCCTGTTCCCGTTGCTTTTGAGAAAATCGAGGGCGGCGCACACGGGTACTACCACTTGGAGGACAAGCGTATTGCCCTTGATGAGGGCATGAGCGAGCTGCAAACCTTAAAGACACTTATCCATGAAATCGCCCATGCGAAGCTGCACGACATTGACCTAAACGCCCCTTTAGAGGACTTGGAGAACAGACCCGACCGCCGCACCCGTGAGGTACAGGCTGAAAGTATCGCCTATACCGTGTGCCAGCATTACGGGCTTGATACTTCCGATTATTCCTTTGGGTATGTTGCCGGGTGGAGTGCCGGACGGGAGCTTGCCGAACTGAAAAGCTCTCTTGAAACAATCCGCAGCACCGCAGCCGAGATTATCAATTCCATTGACGGACATATCGCAGAACTGCAAAAGGAACAGGCACAGGACGCACCGAGGGAGAAAGCCGCCATGCAGGAGTACATTTACAAGATTGAAGCCAACCCCCGCACAACGGGCGACAACGACCGCTTTTTCCTGCAAGCCTATCTCCCGCAGGAAAACGGCAGGGCAAAAATCGGGGACGTGCTGTATATCGGCAGCCTTGCAAAATGCCGGGAACTCATGGGCGGGCTGAACGCCGGAGAGCTGACGCAGGGAGAAGTAGAGGAGCTATATGCAAAGGCGCAGGAAGCCGAAGCCGACAAAGACACCTTTTCCATTTATCAGCTAAAGCAAGGGGACGAAACGCGGGACTTCCGCTTTGAGCCTTACGACCGCCTGCAGGCGGCGGGAAATGTGGTTGATAAGACAAACTATGAGCTTGTCTATTCCGCAGAGCTTACGCCGGGTACTTCCCTTGAAGATATTTACACCCGTTTCAATATCGACCACCCGAAAGATTTTAAGGGACACAGCCTTTCCGTTTCCGACGTGGTAGTGCTTCATCAGAACGGACAGGACGCGGCGCATTATGTAGATAGTTTCGGCTACAAGGAAGTGCCGGAGTTTTTGCAGGAGCAGACACAACAGCCGGAAAAGATAAACCCGCTAAAGCACGTCGAGGACACAATCGAGCAGAACGACAACAACTTTGACGGTATCATCAACAACACCCCTACGGTTGACGAACTGGAAGCAAAGGTAAAAGCCGGGGAACAGATTTCCCTTGTTGACCTTGCAGAAGCGATTAAGGCAGACAAAGAACGCGGCAAAGAGAAGCCCTCTATCCGGGCGCAGCTCAAAGCGGATAAGGAACGGGCGGGAAAGAAGAAACCCGCGAAGCAAAAATCGCAGGACTTGGAAAGGAGCTGACACATGAGCAAATTAAATAAATTTGAAGATGTAGACGTGTTCGCTTCCCTCGATGCGATTATGAAGCAGAATACAGGCTTTTACCAAAGCGATTTTGATATTGACAGGGAGATTATCGCAAAAACGGCGGCAAGCGCAAGTAAAGAGGATAAGACCCTCTTATGGTTTTGCCGCCCGTCCGGGACGCATTGCTTCCGGGAGCGTGACGTTTTCCTAAAGGACACCGCGCCCCATAATACCTGGCGTTTTTACATGGAGCAGACAAGCGACCGTATTCTTGCCTATGCAATCGAGCTGACAGGCAAGGAGCATGGAAAAATCAAGGGCAATCTGTATGAACTTGACTATTCCCGCCATTATGAGCGCGTCAAAGAAAAAAGGGCTGCCCGCCGATACGGTAAAGCTGATTTATGAGCGCGGGGAGCAGATGATACCCGCCGGACAGTATTTCAACGGAAGCCCAGACCCGCAGTTTGGGAAGTTTGAACGCTTTGAAGCCATACCCAACGACCCGGACGCTCTTAAATGGCTCTTACGGGAGGAACACCGCAACAGGGAGCAGCTTCCACCGGGAGATTTTAAGGCCCATATCGCCGCATTGCATGACGGACTGATTGAAACGGAAGCACGGCGCATTGTGCGGGAAATGAAGCGGCATGACACGCCGAACAGCCCGAACAAGACCCATTTCATGGTGGAGCTTTCCCCAGCGTTCATGCAGCTTGCGAACACAAAGGACATTGACCGCCTTTTCTCCAAGCTGCCTTACAAGACCCTTTCCTTTTCCAAAATCGAGGGCAGACATGGGACGTATGCGCTGATTGACAAAGGAGAGAACCGGGACAAAGAGATTAAAAAGCCCCGCCCCTCTGTCCGGGCGCAGCTTACCGCAGACAAGAAAACAGCCGTCCCGAAAAAGTCAGCGGCAAAAAGAAAAAATCACGATTTGGAGGTATGAGCATGAATAGATTTACTGTTGAGGAAACAAACCTTTTGAGCATTTACCATGAGGGAAGCAAGGCGCAGCTTATTGAGAACATGACCGCTGCGCTGCCTTACATGGACGCGGGATTACGGGAGCTTGCAAAGCGCACCCTTTCCAAAGTAGGCGCGCTGACCGAAGCCGAGTACAGGGAGCTTGCCGTTTATCCTGCTGATGAAGTATGACCGGGATTAAGCGGCTGTCGCCGCGACAAAGCCGCAAGGTAAACACCCTTGTGAAAAAGGAGTGCTGCAACTGCGAGAATGGCAACTGTATTTTACTGGACGACGGGGACACTTGCGTATGCCCGCAGCTCATTTCCTATTCCCTGCTCTGTAAGTGGTTTCGGATTGCCGTACTTCCTCTTGATAAGTTGCTCTATGCGGAACTCTATCAGACCGAGGACAGAAAGAAATGTACCGTGTGCGGCGCGTTCTTTGCGTCGAAGTCAAACAGCGTCAAATACTGCCCGGACTGTCGGAAGCGAATTACCCGCAGACAGGCAGCCGAGCGCATGAGAAAACGGCGCGCTCTTGTTACGCGGTAAGGGCGAAAAAAGCCTTGTTTTACAGGCTTCTGACAACCGTTTCCTCATAGGGCAAGGGCTTTATACCTTTTCCCTTAAAAACGGCGTTCTACTGCGTAACATTTCAGAACTGCACCCATAAGAAAACCGGGGCGCGGATAGTCTTTACTGACTGTCTGCGTCCCGGTTTTTCCTTTGCTATTTTTCCATGTTGATTTGAGGGGTTGCGCCCTTATCTGTGGTAAGTAAACGGTATATCGTAAGGGGGATATACCATGCAGCCACGACGAGCCGCCATATCAAAATGACCCCACCGATAATGCCGCCCAAAATGAAGTTGAGGGCAATGATACCCACCGTTCCGGCTATGTCATACCCATGCGGTACAAGCCATACGAACATACGGCGAATACCAAAGGGAATACCGCAGCACAGCCACACATAAAAGTAATTGGTCTGCCCGTCCTCTGTAAAGACGTTCTTAAACATGAAGAATAAAAACAATGCGATAACGGCGGGCAAAACGTTTCTCTTGAAAAAGTCTTTCCAAATTTCTCCGCGTGTCATGGTATCACTCCTTTTCCATTGGAAATTGTGGGATAGCTTCTAACAGTTTCAGTATGAGCGTTTGCCGTAAATCGTCGTCGATTTCCTCTTTTACGCTTCCGTCCGGCTGACGCTTTTTTACCATTGCAAGGCGGTTGATTTCGTCACCGTAACAAGCAAGCACTTTTTCCAACGCCCATTTTTCGCCCGCAACGGCGGCGCGTATCGTTTCATAGTCCGGCATTTCCTGTTCCATTCTCTGACACTTCCTTTGCTGAAAATGTATCACTTTGGTATGTAACTACTGTTTTTGATAGGAACTATTATATCATACAAGTATGAACAAAGCTACTCCCCACGTTCTTTTCCTTTTTCCCGTTCCGGTTCTCTTGGCTGCCGTAAAATGCTGTCTATGTTCTGTTTGATAACGTCGTACTCTTTGACCTGTTTTTTCAGTCTGCCATAGTCGGCGTAAAGGGCTTCTTTCTGTTCCTGGAGCTTTTCATATTCCGATTGCAGCGCGGTGAGGTTCGGGAGCTTGGAAACGCCCGCCGCCTTTAATGCCTTTGCCGCTGCTTCATGCAAGATGATTTCGCGCTCATGGGCTGCCCGGTAACTGTCCTTATTTCTTGCTTTGCGGTATGCGTCATAGGCGGGTTTTGTCTTTTGGAACGTGGAAACATTCTTGATAAGCACCGCCATATCTGCAAGCCGTTTTTCCGCGCTCTTTAATGCGTCTGCCGCCTGTTCGCTCTCTGTCTGTATCTCTGCGATTTTTGCGGTCAAGTCGGTGTATTGTTCAATCTTGTGTTCCGTAATAAAATTCATGGTCTTAGCTGCCTGTTTCAGATTGTGGATTTTCGCCCATTGTTCATAACCCCGGCTCTGCGCTGCCTTGATACTGTTCTCAATATCAATGAGCAGGGACACGCCGCGTTCTGTCTTGGGAGCTTTGGCGGTGCGGGTACGCTTGCCCTCTATCCGTTCCCGGATTGCTTCCTCTGTATAATCTGCGCCGAGGGTTTTCAAACGGGTAAACCGTTCCTGTCCCGGAACCAAACAGGACACATATTTTCCCCGTTTGATTGTGAAGCCTTCTGCCTGTAACCGCGCGAGCAATTCTTCAAAGTCGGACACTTGGGGGATAAGGGTATCGACGGCAAGTTTCAATTTTGCTTTGGCGGTTTTCTCTTTCTTATACACCGCATAATTCTTTCCCTTGCCGCCTTTCTCCGGCACAAGGACGGACAAGCCGTTTTCCCGGCACAGCCTGTCGCTGATGTTGCGTATTCCGTAATAGGTGCGCTTGTTGGAAACATACTTGTGGTAGTCTACAAAGTTTACCGCACAAAAAATGATGTGGTTATGGATATGCCCTTTATCTATGTGAGTGGTAAGGACGTATTCATATTGCCCCTTTGTTACCGCGTCGGCAAGCTGTTTTCCGATTTCATGGGCTTTCTCATAATCGACTTCCCCCGGCTCAAAAGATTGTATCAAATGGTGTGCGAGGTTGTTTCCTCTGTCAAGAGCTTGCGACAATGTAAATCCGAACTCAATATCTGCCGTTTCATAGCTGCACCCGAACGAGGACACCAGCATTTTCCCGTCCGTCTTGTTCGGGTTTTGGATATAGTCAAGGGCTTTTTTTAACGTGCTTTTAATAGGCTTAATCTTTGTAACCGCCATATCTCCGCAAGCACCTCCTTGATTTCCTCTATGTCCTCTTGATAGACGCTGCCCGTCGCATTGACGCGCCGCGCTATCTGATTGACATTGACCCCGATTTTCTGTATCTCTGCTGTCATAGCCTTTATGTCGCTATGGTCTATCTGAATGATGTACCCGTCGATTGCCATTTTCCGCAAGTAGGCTTCCATGTTCCGGGTGGGGACGAGCTTCATTTTCTGCTCAATGAACGCCCGTTCTTCCTCTGTTACTCTGAATTTAATTTGTACTGTCCGTTTCCTGCCGTTCATCGGCTCACACTCCTTTCCATTCCGAGGGTTTGGGACACTTCCCAACAAGCAATTTTCAACCGACGCGCCGCAGCGCAGGAGGGCGAAAATACGGAAAGGGTACCCCTTTCCTATGCTTGCTAAGAAACTTTCTCCCTTTATCCCTACTACATGGAAAATCTGATTTTGCCAAAGCAGGACAAAAGAAAAACGCCGCAAACTGCGACGTTTCAAACTGCTTTTTCTATGAAGAAACGAGGGAACTTTATTCCCCGTTGTTTCGTTGTTGGCTTCCTCAATCCCTTTTGCGGTAGCTGACAGGATTTTCAAATCCTTTTTCGCTCATGCCGTCGAGCATGGTATCAAGCTGACGGCGGCGTGTGGACTTTTCCTGTTCCCGTTCCGGGAAAAAGAACTGGTCTACCGATACGTCAAGCAGGGTTACAAGCTCATACAAAATCTGCAAACTTGGGTGCTGCCCGCTGTTTTCAATGGACGCGATATATCGCGGCGCAATGTTCAGCTTATCCGCTAACTGGTTGCGGGAAATTCCCTTTGCTTTTCTTGCCGCTTTGATAGCCTGTCCGAAAGCCTTAAAATCAAACTTTTCTTTGCTCTGCTTCATAATCATTTCACCCAACTACATTGTATATTTCATCTCTCTTTCAAGATATGATTACACGCATCATAGTATGGATAGAAATAGAGCATATCATGTACTTGCTATTATTCGGTTATCCGAGTATAATTATATTGATAATGTTTGAAGAAAGGACGGTTACGATATGGAATATATGTCTTGTCCCGAAGCAGCGGAAAAATGGGGTATTTCTGAACGGCGTGTGCAGATACTTTGTAAAGAAAATCGAATACCTGGTGTTTCAAAAATCGGTTATATGTGGTTGATACCCAAGAGCGCAGTAAAACCATTTGATAAAAGGATAAAAAGGAGTGTAGACAATGAATGAAAAAATTTTAGTTGTAGATGATGAAAAAAGAGATAGCAGATTTACTTGAAGTTTATCTTAAAAACGATAATTATATAGTACACAAATATTACAATGGAATTGAAGCATTGGAATGTATTCAGAAAACGGAAATTGATTTGGCGATATTGGACGTTATGCTTCCTGATATAGACGGATTCCGTATTTGCCAAAAAATTAGAGAAAATTTTTATTTCCCTGTTATTATGCTTACAGCTAAAATTGATGATGGCGATAAAATAATGGGGCTAACAATAGGTGCCGATGATTATATAACAAAACCTTTTAATCCCCTTGAAGTCATTGCAAGAGTGAAAACACAGTTAAGACGCTATCAGAAGTACAACAATCCAACAAAAAGCAGTTTTTTTCCAAAAGGTGAATATGACATTAGAGGATTGATTATCAATAAGGACACGCATAAATGCTTTTTGTTCGGAAAAGAAATATCTTTAACTCCTATCGAGTTTTCAATCCTTTGGTATTTATGTGAACATCAAGGCAAAGTTGTTTCAACTGAGGAACTATTTGAAAATATCTGGAAAGAAAAATATTTAGATAATAACAACACCGTAATGGCACATATAGGGCGGCTTGAGAAAAATTAAATGAACCCGCCAAAAATCCAAAATTTATTAAAACAGTTTGGGGGTAGGTTATGAAATTGAATAAAAATGAAAAAAATTATCTGCTTACAATCCTGTTTAAAAGTTATATCTTACAGAGTGTAATTTGTTCGGGAATTATCTTAGTGTGTACGGTTTCGTTAGATATGGGACTTACTTGGGTACTGGATAGATATGTGGAACATTACTACCTGATATATAGGGGACTTTATGTTTATATGGTAGGGCTTATATTATGGGTAGTTTGCATTTTGTATTTGACTTATAAACTTTTGAAAAAGGTTGTTAATTATGTCTACGAGTTACAAGCTGCAACAGGAAAACTATTTGATAAATCAGTAGATTATATTGAACTCTCACCGGAACTAAGCGAAATTGCTATCAACATAAATCGCTTAAAGCAAGAAGCAGAAAACAATGCGCGACTTGCACAGGAAAATGAACAGCGCAAGAATGATTTGATTATGTACCTTGCACATGATTTGAAAACGCCGCTTTCTTCCGTCATTGGCTATCTAACACTACTGCATGATGATGAACAACAAATATCACAGGAGTTAAGAGAAAAGTATCTTTCTATTTCTCTTGATAAAGCAGAACGTCTTGAAGATTTGATAAACGAGTTTTTTGAAATCACACGATTTAACTTATCTAACATAACATTACAATACAGCAACATAAATTTGACCCGTTTATTAGAACAACTTATCTATGAATTTAAGCCCATATTAAAGGAAAAAAAATTTGAAATGTACTCTCAATAGTACAAGCGACATTATGCTACATTGCGACGCAAACAAAATACAACGTGTGTTCGATAATCTCTTGCGTAATGCTGCAATTTACAGTTATTCAGATACAGAGATTACAATAACCACAGAACTTCAAGAGAACACTATTGTAATTACTTTTTGAAAATTTTGGGAATCCTATCGCAGAAGAAAAACTAAAACTAATATTTGAGCAGTTTTACCGAGTTGACACATCAAGAAATACTACAAGTGGTGGTGCCGGATTGGGACTTGCGATTGCGAAACATATTGTAGAACTACATAAGGGGACTATTGTTGCTCATAGTAAAGACGAGTGTATAAAATTTATAGTTACACTTCCACTTTCGTAGGAAAATCGTAAGAAATTCCGTAGCAAAAAAGAGGATTTTCTTGCGAACAATCATCAAAATTAAGGCTTTTATTTTGATACAATTATTGTATCAAGGTGAAAGCCTTTTATCTTTAAACGAAATATAATATACAATAACAAGGAGGTATGTTGGTGAAATACCAAAATAGAATTATGGCGTTACCTATGCTATGTATGATAATAATTGTGTTATCTGCCTGTTGTTTTGACGAGCAGAAAAAATGAAACCAGTAACGTAAATCCAAAAAGTACAATCCGTTGAAACGGTATCCGTTACTCGCGGTAATCTTACTCCAACGGTATCTGCTCACACAACTATTATTCCGGCTTTGGATTTTGTTTTATGTTCTTCTGTTGAGGGTACTTTTTGAAGCCTGTTTCCTCAGCCGGCAACAAAATTACTGAGGGTGGTGTGATTGGGAAAGTATCTGAAGAAGAAATAAAATCCCCAGTTGACGCAACGATTCTTTCTATTATCTCATCTAATGAGAGTGTTCCCAAAAATTATCCCTTAGCAACAGCTAAGTACACAGGTTTTGCTCTCAATATTGAAGCTGAAAATTTTTTGAAAATATTGCCGGAAAATGCAGCATTAAAAGCAAAGTTTCAAGTAGTTGATGGTGTGGGACCTACGGAAGCGATTGCAGTTGTAGTACCAGTATCAGAAAATGCAGAAAGCACATTGCAATGTTTAATTGGAAAAGATATTGATGTAAAACCCGGACAAAGTGCTACCGTTGTCATAACAGCCGAAACTAGAAAAGATGTGCTTTTGTTACCACTTTCAGTCATTGCGGGCAGACAAGGTAAGGGAATGGTAACCGTAATAAATGACGGAAAACAAATTCAAACAGAAGTTATGCTGGGTGCAACTGATGGTGCATATATAGAAATATTGTCGGGTGTAAATGAGGGCGATACAATTTCTTCTGTTCCCCCAAACCTTGACCCAAGGAGTAATTTGTAACATGGAAAAAAACGAATGGAGGAAATTTAATTCAAATAAAAAACTTGGTAGCGACTGTTAATTTGAATAATGGTGATACCTTAGTAACTGTAAACAAAGCAAATATGGAACTAAAGCGAGGAAACAGCTATGCTATTGTAGGCAAATCGGGTTCAGGAAAAACAAGCCTTATATCAATTATAGGTTTACTCAACCACTCATATCAAGGCGAATTTCTTTATAATGGTATGTCTGTTTCCACTTTAACAGATAGCCAGCTATCTATGCTTCGAGCAAGTAATATCGGTTTTGTTTTTCAAAACTATTCTTTAATTAAACATTTAAGAGTTTGGGAAAATATTGAGCTTCCTTTACTTTATTCCAAAAAGAAAATGAATACAAGACAGCGGAAAGAAGTAATACGAAATCTTTTTGAAAAGCGTTGGTTTAGAAGATAAAGAAAATGACTATCCTGCTAAATTGTCTGGCGGTGAACAGCAGAGAGTTGCTATTGCTCGTGCACTGGCAACATCACCGGAAGTAATTTTATGCGATGAGCCCACAGGTGCTTTAGATAAAAAAACCGGAAAACAAATTATGGACCTTTACATCAAGTTGTGCTTAAAAATGGCATTATGCTTTTAATAGTAACTCATGACCTCGATATTGCAAAGACTTGTAATACAATTTTTTGAAATGGACGAAGGGAGGATTCAATGTGTTAAATATGATCCTTAAAGACCTGCGTATCTCACCTCTAAGAAATATCTTAACAGGTATATCTATGCTTGTAGGAATTATAGCAATGATTGGTTCTTTTTTAGTCGGTACACTTGGTAAAGATTATTTAATTTCTGTTAATGCACAGATATACGGTTGGTTCAACATACTCCTTTTCAATAATGGATTGCCGTTTTGAAGATGCCGCTAAAATGCAGAATTTTTTGACAAAAGCACAGCAATTAGATGACTCGATAGCCGTTACTCTGTCTATGCAGGAAAATATAAGCTTTGCACCGATTCCATCCCTTTCATCATTGAAAGATAAAAAATGACACACTTTATAAAGATTTTATACCTGTTGATGTCATTTTCACAACAACAGGTTACAATAAAGTCTATAATTTACCTATGTCATCGGGAAATTGGTTTTACTCCTCCGAAACAAACAATATTCTTTGTATGGTAGTAAATAAAGAGGCTGAATCCTATTTCAATACTTCGTATGCCGTAGGTAATCCAAAAAACAGCCTTGCATTAACACCGTTTAACGTAACTGGGATTGTAAATGACGGAAAGGATATACCTACAATCTATATTGACGTACAAGCAATAGAACAGCTTGTTCCTAATATGTGGCAAGTACAAAGTGCAAATATTTATTGGCACATGACTAATGGACTTACAACAAAACAAATGTATTCTGCCTTACAAGATATTTTGAAAGAAACAATAGGAGGTCATTTAGAAAATACAGGAAGAAGCGATATTGGTAATGCTTATGATTCTGTATTAGCTATGCTTCAACTAGGACTTTTAGTAACATCGTTTTTATTATTGTTTGTTTCTGTTTTGGGACAGATTAACATAGGTTTATCTTCTTTAGAACAACGTACACATGAGCTGTTGATTAGAAGAGCAATAGGAGCTTCCCGCGCAAATATTGTTACTTTGGTTTTAGGTACGCAACTGATTATTTCAATATTCGTTTGCATTGCGTCAATTTTACTCTCGCTACTTATCGTTGAAGGTATCAGTGTATTGCTTCCACCTGATTCACCAATAACAGCACCAAGTTATCCTATTTTTTTCGGCTGTCATAGCTGTAATAACTTCTGTTATTGTTGCATTATTAGGCGGGTTATTGCCCGCAATAAAAGCAAAACTGGAACCTGCATTAGCACTTAGATAAAAAGTTTAAGAAATTGGAGGAATAAATATGAAAATATTATCTGCTAAAACAAAAATTCTTTTTAGGAATGATTTTTACTTTAATGATATGCTTAATGTTTGCGGGGTGTTCTAATTCTGATACTACATCTGATTCAAGAGGATTTACAGACTTTGAGCATATCGAAGAAGAATATCTTGCAACCATTGACAGTTTGAATTGGCCAGATGGAGTTGAACTTCCTAAAAAGTTGGAAAATGAAGATACAGGGGCTTCTTTCCAAGTTGGCTATGGTGAAACAAGAGCTTCTAACTTGTGGGAATATTCATGGATGAAAGAATGGCTTGACACTTATAATACAAATCCGGAAAGAGCCGAAAAAGCATTAGAAGAATTGGAAAAAGCATTTGATATGCCATATATGGGAGAAGACAGGTGCGATGACGCTACTCGTAATTATTTGCGAGAAAATATTGACAAAGCAAAACTAGGTGATCCATCTGGTTTTAGGGAGTGTATAGATGTTAATTATTGATTGGTCTTACTAACAAGTAATTTTCAAGTACATTTAGGGAGGTGAATTAAGTAGATGAGAAGAAATTATAAGAGAAAAAAAATTCCATGTAAGCGGTATCTGTATTTTTCTTGTTTTGATAATATTTAGTGTTGCTTTTGTATTGTGGGCAATGAAACCTGACAATTTTCGCAATGAGAAGAATAAAATCAACTCTTGGCTGAATGGAATTTTCTTTCAAGATTTTTATAATGCAAAATCCCTCATATTAGTTGACCTTTCTAATGACAATATATTTATTTCAAAGCGAGAAAACGAGCAACAGCTTCCTGCCAGCTTAGCTAAATTATTTGTCATTGAATACGCAGCAACACTTGCGGATTTAGATAGTATCGTTCCTGCAAATTATGAAGCAATCCAATTAACTAAACCTGGTTCATCTGTTGCGAATATAGACGCGAAAAAATATTTTCTCCACAATTTGTTTGCTGCCATGTTGGTTCCATCTGGAAATGACGCTGCTTATGTAGTCGCGGATTATTGTGGTTCTATTCTTTCACCACAAGCTAAGAATAGTCAAGAACGTATTAATGTTTTTATGGAACATCTAAATAATTACTTACAAAATCAAGGGTATGAAAACACAATTTTATATGACCCAAGCGGATATGATGTCAATGCTCTCACTACCGTTTCAGACCTAAAATCAGTATCTACTCACCTTTTAGAGAAGCAATGGTTTAGAGATATTGTTTCAAAGAGTAATTATACAGCTACTTTACCTGACGGAAGTACGCAGACATGGAGGAATACTAATACTTTTCTTGACCAAACATCAGAATATTACAATGAAAATGTTAAAGGTATCAAGACAGGTTCCTTATCTAATGACTATAATTTAGTTGTTCTTTATCAACAACATGGAAAGGAATTTTTAATATGTAGTTTAGGCTCTCAATCGGATTCTTCAAGATATGATGATGTGAATTATATTCTTAAAACAATAGATGAATCTGACTATTTAACTAAATGATTTCATCTGCCGGACGACGGCAAAAGAAAAAAAGCCGTCGCAGAGCAGACACATTTTCACGCGCCTACTCTATTTCGGCGGCTTTGATTATCAGAGCCGCCGTTTCTTTTTATCCATCTAAATTCCAACGACGACCCTCTACCATGTAAAGGCATGGCGGCTTTAGGAGGTAGCCGCCATGCACTTATCAACTTATCGACACAAATCGACATTCCCCCAATTATCAAAAAAAGTCTATCCCCTGCAACGGGGTATTTCGGGCATAAAGATGAACAATCACATCATCTAAATACTTTTTATGTTTCCTTTGCGTCTGTCTGCGCCTTGCAGATGGGCGCATTTTGCATTTTACAGAACTTTTTTCAAAGAAATTTTTGCTTTCGTCCAGCGTTTGAAAAAGTCGTCTGTATTATCACGCGAAAAGGGGAGGTACTACCACCTTTCGACAGAAAGGAGGTGAGAACATGGAACCTAATCGCAGAGAATTTCAAAAGCAATGTGCCTTTCAAAGTTTCTGTAAACGGGTGCTTCACAACGAAGCGTGCAACGCCCACGACGAAATCCGGGGACGCAGGAAACGGGAAGTATCGTTTTGCGACCTTGCCTTGCATGAGGAACGGCAGCTTTACACCGTTGACAAGTATTTTCAAGACGAAGAAGCTGAACCGCGTTATCAAATGGCAGGAAAAGAGATAACCCCGAAACTGCTGCTTGAAGCAATCCGCACTTTGCCGGAGGAAAAAAGGACAGCTATCCTGCTGTACTATTTCGAGGGCATGACCGACGTGGAGATTGGAAAGCTATTCAATACGTCGCGCAGCACGATACAGTACAGACGGACAAGCTCTTTTGAACTGTTAAAGAAATATTTGGAGGGACACGCTGATGAATGGGAAGAATGGTAAACAATCCGACTACCCGGAAATCGCCCTTGTTCCCTATCCCGTCATTGTGGCGGCGAGCAAAGGCGACCCGGACGCTATGAAAATAGTCTTGCAGCATTTCAGCGGCTACATAGCGAGCCTGTCCATGCGGAAGCTCTACGACGAGCGCGGCAACGTCTACTATGGCGTTGACGAGGACATACGGGAACGGCTGCAAGCAAGACTGATGAGGGCTATCCTCACATTTCGGGCTGATGAATAGTTGAGCATGACCGTAAAACGTCTTGTAACCCCTTTTCCGTTTTACGGCAAGCAGAACAGCCATCTTGTTCTTTTGAAAAAGAAAGCGGCGCAAGAGAACGGCGGCGCAGTATAGGGGCAAATCGGATACGTTCCTTTTGTGCCGAGCCATACGGCGGGTGCGCCATGACTTCCCTTTCGGGAACGAGCGAACAACACTACACCGCAAAGCAAGTCAGCAGCTTGCGGGCGACGACACACAAGAGGGATAATGATACTCCCTTACAGCCACAGTCCGAGCGTTAGAAGCGTCGCAGGCAATGGGTAGGGCTGCGTGAGAACCACGCAGGAGTGAAATTCTCGTGGAGCTATGCTAATAGCCGTTCGATTAAAGCCCCTTTTATTCAAAAACATACCTTTGAGCCATTTTGAAAGGGGGTATTCCTATGGCAAAAAAGGAAACTACAAACCATGCCGCCCCTGTTTTGCCTATGCTGAAAACAGTAGAGCAAATGAGCAAGGTTAGCGGTATTGGAGAAAATAAATTACGCGAGCTTATGGATAACGGCGAACTGGAATACGTTCAAAACGGAAACCGCCGCTTGATTGCCGATACCGCTATATGGGATTGGTACGAGCGAGCGAAAAACGCCGTAAAGCCCCCGGCAGAGCAAGGGGGTTAAGTTATGGCAATCTCAACAAGACAGGTAAAAAACAAACGCGACAGTAACGGCGTACTGACCGGGCGACCGGGTACAGTCTACGACGTGAATATAAAATACACCGCCCCGGACGGGAAAAAGAAGTCCTATGCAAAAAAGGGCTTTGCCACCAAAAAGGAAGCGACGCAGCACGAAGCGGAAATGAAAACGAAGCTCCAAAATCCGGGGCAAATTGCGTCAATCACTTCACAGCGGAAACAGACCGTCGCAAGCTATCTTAATGATTGGGTGGAAAGCTACGCAAGAGTGAACTTGCGCCCCTCTACCTATGACGGGTACAAAAAGACGATTGCAAACTATATCAATCCCTATATCGGCGGCGTTGCTCTCAATCAGCTTACCCCCGCTATGGTAGACAAGATGTTTCAGCAGATTATCGACAAAGGCTTGAAACCGTCCACCGCTGCCGGGGCAAAACGTGTTTTAAGCGTGGCGTTGAGCCATGCCCGCAAATACCGCTATATCGAAACCAACGCGGCAAAGGACACGCTGACGAAGTTTGGAAAGAGCGACAAGACCCCCGACCCTTACACGCCGGAACAGGTAAAAGCCCTTATGCAGCGCGTCGAGGGTACCGTTTGGGAAATGCCCGTCATTTTAGGCGGGCTTTATGGTATGCGGCGTTCTGAAATCTTGGGCTTGCGTTGGCGCAATGTTGACTTGGAAAACAACACCTTTGATGTTTCCGAGCAGCTTCCCTTTAAGGTGCCGCCGAAAACAAAAGTTATTGAGGAAATGGCACCGCCGAAGTCCAACGGGCGCACGCTGCCGATCACAGAGCTTGCCCGCCCGTTCTTCCTAAAACAGTTTGCCATGCAGGAAGCACAGCGCGAACAGGCAGAAAAAGACGGAAAGCCTTACTATGACAATGACCTTGTTGTAGCAAAGCCGGACGGCGCACCTATCGCCGCGTCGTGGGTGTCCTCTCAATTTGGAAAGCTGCTTGAAGATTTGGATATGCCGCATATTCGCTTTCACGATTTACGCCATACGGCGGCTACGAATATGCACCAACTGACGGGCGACTTCTACACCGTAGGCGAAGTGTTAGGACATACGCTTGCGGGTATCGGCGCGTCGCTTGGGCTTTCTATGAACTTTGAAGCTGTTACCGCCCGCTATGTTGACGTGCGGCTTGAACGAAAAAAAGAAGTTTTGGACGCTTACCATAGCGCGGTGGAAAAAGCAGCCCCGGAGAAACCAAAGGAAGCCGAGCCGAAAAAAGGAAAACGGGCAGCAAAGAAAAAACACAGCGAAATTGACCTTTAACCGCCTTATCTTTTTACTGCTTCTTATAGCCTTTTATAGCCCCGCGTGGGATTTGGGCACCATTTGGGCACCATTTACGGAAAAAGCACCATGAAAACAGAGGGGGTATAAAAGAAACGCCGACAACTCAAACGCCGACAACGTTTTCACTTAAAAACGCTAGTGTTCATGCGGGTTTACTATTTTTTTTATTTAATGCTTATAATAAACAGAGATTTAAAATCATCTTTGAAAACCCTTACAGTCGAGTACTGAAGTGAAAAAATTGTCACTGGTAATCTAAGCAAAGAACTTCCTTGCAAAGCCACTCCCATGCATCGTTAAACTGCATGTTAGATTTAATACTTCTCCAATCTAACGCCGTATAAAATTTCATTAAATACTCTTTATTAGCATTGGGAATAATTCCGTCCGCCGAATTAAATATTAAATTTTCAAGTTCTGAACGAACTGTCCTCCATGCATCTTCATATTTTGAAGACCATAATTCTTCTATATCTCGTATTTTTACTTTCTCTATTTCCGCTTTCAGTTTCTTCTTGCTTACAACAGATCCGTCCTTTCTCTGGATCGTCCAATTATCAAAGTCGTAATAAATTTTATTCAATTCTAGATTATCAGAAACAACTGCTTCTCCATAATGAAACTCTAAATCTTTGAGGCACGCAAAGATTTTATCTGCATCTTCTTGGGTTACAATGGGCATCCCAGCTACAATCGAATGATAGTTTGTTATTCCCGCTATATTATCTTTATTTCGCTCAACTACACTTTCTTTGTCCTCAAGAAAAAACGTATATATAAAGTACCATTCCCATGCAGATAGATATGTTCTTGGAATCAAATGATGATACTTTGCTTTTGTCTCACCCATTGAATCTCCCCCATTTCAAGTGTTTATTGAATAATTCTAATTTCTCAATCAGCTTCATATCAGCTGGTAACCAGTCAACGCTGTATAATTCATCTTTACAAAGCCAGCGCGCGTTCTCTGCTTCTTTGAGTGTTATTTCACCATCAGTCACAATGCACCAGAAGCAGTCCATACTTAAATGAAATGATGGGTAATCATATTCAATAGTGTCTATCAAATCGCCAACTTCGATTTTTACATCAAGCTCCTCTTGAATTTCCCTTACTAAGGCTTCTTGTGGTGTTTCCTCAAGTTCGATCTTTCCTCCAGGAAACTCCCATTGGCCCTTAAATTCACCGTATCCTCTCGCTGTGGCAAAAATCTTATCTTCGCTACGAATCACTGCAGCGACAACTCTAATCCTCTTCATATCTTCCTTATATAAACTCCAGCAACTTCTTTTCCATGCAGAATTCATACCCCATCTTTTTTAATCCAACCTTATCAAACTGAACGACTATCGTAGTTCCTTCAATCGCTGTAATCTTGCCAAGGCCAAATGCTTTATGTTTCACCTGTCTTCCGACAATATCGGTCGGTATTTCCATCTGCGGTTTTAGCTCTGGTTTTCGGAACAATCGGTGCAACAAATACAGGCTTCTTTGTTCCTTTTTTCTTGGCAGCAGCCATCATTTTTGTATACTCAGCATCAACATTCTTACCACGATTTTCGTAGTCATCCATATCCTTAAATACAAACATTTGTGGCTTCTTTACATCATTATCTGGTACAGGCCTTATCGGGGAACATCCATACTTTTCGATCATTACCATCTTCACCGGGCTGCACATCTGTGTATGGCTTGCTCACAAGTTCTATTCTTCCGCAGTAGATATATTCTCCAGCATCTATAACTTCAAACAGATGAACATCAACTCCATTATAATCAGACTCAGCCAATGTGGCATTCTGCGCCCAAAGAATGTCTTGGTCACCTGATTTGCCCATGCCTGTATAATGTAAAACCCCGCCGATCCACTTATCATGATAAAGACCTTTTGTATAATCCGATACGATAACAAGTGTATTCGTTGTTCTTGACCGGCGCATACCTCCCATATTTCCGCATTTGAATATTTCAACAATATCTGCGTTATTTATAATTTGTCCTATTTTTAGTCCAGGATTAAACATAAATACGCCTCCAATTCTCCTAACATCTATTTCACTGCCTGCAACCTCCAAAAATGGTCGAGTTGCCAGATTGGTTGTCATCCATTTTCGTTTTCAAAAAATCATCCAAAAATGCCTGACATCTAATCCGAGGTTACAACCTGACACACATTTTACAGTAGATATGTTTTCCTACAAGAAAACCGAGCTTTCCGCAAGGCTTCTCTGATGATACCAACCTTACAAAAAAGCCCGGAAATACGCCGCTTTTCAGCACTTGATTTTATTTTCTTGACAGCAAGCAGACCGTCTCAACGTGCCCTGTTCTTGGAAATAAATCCACAGGTATAACTTTAAAAGCAGAGTAACCTAATTCATTAAAAATTTTTAGGTCACGAGCAAGTGTAGCTGGGTCACATGATATATATATTACTCTTGGTGGAGAAAATTTTTCTGATATTGTATTAATAAGTGTAGAATCACAGCCTTTTCTTGGAGGGTCTATAATTATACAATCAGCTTTTATACCTTGTTGTGCCAATTTTTCTGCTGCTAAAGAGGCATCTCCACAGAAAAATTCTGCATTTTTAATATTATTAATTTCTGCATTAATTTTAGCATCTTCTATTGCTTGTGGAATTATTTCAACACCATATAGTCTTTTTACACTATCAGCCATAGTCAAGCCAATGGTACCTGTTCCACAGTAAAGGTCCAGCAAGGTCTCATCTGGTTTAAGCTCTGCAAAATCTCTTGCTATAGTATAAAGCTTTTTCTGCTTGAGAGCGGTTAACCTGATAAAATGACAAAGGAGATATTCTAAATGAAAGTCCACAAAGCTTGTCTGTAATATATCCACTTCCAAAAATAGTCCTACATTCTTTTCCTGTAATCACATTAGTTTTATCACAATTTATATTTATAACAATCGTCTTTACTCGATTTTCAACAGCAATAAGCCTTTCACAAAGTTCATTTTCGTGTGGAACTTTCTTGCCATTTATTACGATACACACCATAATTTCGTCTGTTTCCATTGCATGACGCATATACAGATGACGCAAAAAGTCCACTATGCGATTTCTCATCGTATGGAGTAAGCTTATATTCATTTGCAAAATCAGTAAAACAGTCAATTATAGGGTTAAATGCCTCTGAATGTAATAAACAATTATCAACAGATATAACTCTATGACTTCTTTGTGCAAAAAAAAAAACCAACAGTAATATTTCCATTTTTATCATAAGCAATAGGAAGCTGTGCTTTATTTCTATAAGCCATTATTCTATCTGATGGAATAATTTCTCCAACCAGTGAACCATCTATTCCACCTATTCTTGTTATAGCATCATAAACTCTTTGATGTTTATAATTCAATTCCGCCTCATAGCTGATATGCCTGAACATACATCCACCACATTTCAAACTTATGGGGCAATCCGATGTAATTCTATCAGAAGATGGTGTAATAATATTTTCTACAATTCCAAAAGCATATTTTTTTAATACCTTCACAATTCGAACATTAAGAATATCACCAACAGCGGTATTTGGTACAAAAACTGCTATAGAATTAATGTGACATACTCCGTTTCCTTCGCTTGTAAGTCCAGTTATTTCAGTTTTATATATTTGATTTTTATTAAGCAAGAGAACCTCTCCCCTTAAAGATATTTTATATAATTATAGCATAATCAATTATTAATTATCAAGCAAACACTTATCACTCTGACTATAAAACATCAATTCAATTAAAATAAGATTGTCAATTCTTAATATAGCTATTTAAAATATTCATTAAATTACTTATAATTTATTCTATAAAAAGCATAAAGTTTGATGCAGTTTAAGTGTATAATATAATTGTTAATTTAATAGCATCTAATTTTTAAAGGAGAGGTAATATGAAAAAAATGACAGTAGTAATTTTAACAGCCGCACTGGCTGCTGCTATTATGACAGGTTGCTCAGGTAATTCCGATAATTCCCCAAGCAACACATCAACAGAATCTACAACATCTTCAAATTCTTCAACAGTAAGCACCAATGAAAGTAAAGCAAACAATGAAGAATCCAAAAATTCTTCAAAATCAGAAAGTAACACTTCAAAAGAAAACAGCAAAGGGTCCTCTAAATCCGAAAGTACAACATCAAAAAGCAACGATTCTAAAGAAAATACAAAAACAGAAAAAAATCGCCGCAATCAAATATAACAATGTAGAAATCAAGATTGATATGGAGGTTTCACCACTCCTTGAAAGCTCGGTGAACCAGACCATAAAGAAACAATTGAAGCCGACGAAGAAAACTCCGAAGAATCATATTCTTATACATATGATAATATGACTATTTATGCTTACCTTAAAGATAAAAAGCAGTATGTAGCTGATGTTTCCATAAGTGGTCCTGGAGATGCGTCTACCGCAAACGGAATTAAAGTTGGTGCGTCTAAGGATAATGTAGCTAAAATATATGGTAAAGTCACTGATGAAAATATGGCATCTTATGAAATAGATAAAAATGTTATAATGTTTATTTTTGAAGATGACTCTGTTACTAATATATCTCTCAGCCGAGGACTTAGCGACGAAGAATTATAATTAAACCAAGTAGGCGAATACAATTACCCTTAATTACAAGGTAAAAGTATTCGCCTATTTTTTTTTGCAAATTAAAATTTTCTCAAAATACATAGTTATATTCAAATAACATACTCATCTATATACAAGCATATAAATTATAAATGTTTTGTAGAAGGTGAGTTTGTGGAATTTGTCGTAAAAATAAATCATGCTATAAATTCAATTGTATGGGGACCTGTTGCCTTAGTTGCATTACTTTTGATTGGAATATTTTTTTCATTCAGACTTGGCTTTTTACAAATAAACAAATTCAAGCTTTGGTGGAAGGAAACTATCGGCTCACTTTTTTCCAACGAAAATAAATCCGCCGAAAAAAAGGCAAAATAACACCATTTCGAGCTATGGCAACCGCTCTTGCTGGTGCAATAGGTACAGGCAATATCGTGGGTGTAGCAAGTGCCATTTCACTTGGCGGTGCGGGTGCTATATTCTGGATGTGGATTTCAAGCATTTTTGGTATGGCAACCATATTTGCCGAAAATGTTCTCGGTGTGAAATATCGTGAAACAAGAAACAGCAAATATGTCGGCGGACCTATGTACTATATAAAAAACGGACTGCACTGCAAATGGCTTGCGGCTATTTTTGCAATAGCTTGTACATTAGCCTCTCTTGGAATGGGAAATATGACTCAATCCAATGCTGTTGCAGGAGCATTAGAAGTCGGCTTCGATGTTTCACCTGTTGTAACAGGAGCATTTCTGACAGCCTTAGTCGGAGTTGTAATATTTGGCGGTATAGAAAGAATATCATCATTTACAGCAAAAATAGTGCCTTTTATGGCAGTTCTCTATACTCTTGGAGCATTGATTGTTGTATTCATAAATATTAAAAAATCCCCGAAGCATTCGGGGAAATTTTTCATCAGCCTTTGATATAAGCTCTATGGCTGGTGGATTTATGGGTTATGGAATGTCACGAGCCTTAAAATACGGAATTTCAAGAGGTGTATTTTCTAATGAAGCGGGCTTAGGAAGCTCGCCGATAGTTCATGCAGCTGCTGATACTGATAATCCTTGTAAGCAAGGAATGTGGGGCATATTTCAGGTTTTTGTTGATACGATTGTTCTGTGTACGCTTATGGCTCTGTGCATAATCTGTACAGGCTCCCACAAGACAAACCTCGATGCTGTTGCAGTAAGCTCCTACTGTTTTGAAAGCGTTTTCGGCACTTTTGGAAAATATTTTATGTCGCTTTCAATAACACTTTTTGGAGTAGCGACACTTGTTTCGTGGTCATATTTCGGTGAACGCTCTGTTGAGTATCTGACAAACGGACGCTTTATCAGCTCATACAGAATCGCCTATACTCTTATTACTTTTTGTTGGTTGTATACTCAACCTCAACCTTGTTTGGGAAATCTCCGATACCTTCAATGGACTTATGGCTATACCAAATATGATTGCCATTGTCTTGCTTTCAGGTGTAGTCAAAAAAGAGTATGATAAATATAAGCTAAATTATAATTCTATATAATGTAATATGGTATTTTCATACTTTTCATATTTCTATTTAAGCATAAATATCTTCTTTTCTACACTTTTTACTTATTTATTAAAAATTTTCCTTTCAGTCATTTCCTTGAATAAGCCAAAAGTAAATCTACCATTCTGCCATAGCTTTTAGTTCCGTCATCTTGAGAATTAGCTTTAAGATATGAATCATTTATGCTTGATGCCACCTCAGCAACAGGTGTTTCATACTTAGCCCAATATTCGTTATTTGCGTTCAAATCAGACTTAGCCTTGTCGCTCAAATAACTGAAAACCTCCTGATATTTTTCCACATCAGAACTATACAACGCATTTACAGAATGAATAAAAGCAAGCATATACCCCGAATATTGCACCTCTGCATTATCGCTGTTTATACAAGCAAGATAAGCTATAAAATTAGCCTCGTCCTCTCTCGCAAAGCCTCTTAGATGTGAAAGCTCGTGGCACATTGTTGCTGGTATACTAAATTCAGGCACAGCTACATTTACATTAGCTTCAAATGTGAATGGAAAAAAGACTCCAGTTATCTGAGTATATGACATCAATTCAGAGAGCATAACAGATTTCGCTTTTGAATATCCGCCAAAAATAGTTGGATATTTTTTTCATACAAGCTGTTCATAGCTTTTTGAGTCTCAGCCTTTGCCTCATTTAGGCTTGTAAGTGTCATAATTCCATCATTTTCAGAAAGATTTTCACGAGCCTTAGATGCATTTTTCGCAAGGTCTATGCATAAAGAATAAAGCTCATCAACAGTGGACTCACGAATTTCTATACCATTTGTTTCAGCAAAAGTATTTCTGTAATAGCAAATTCCAAAATTCGTTATAAACAGAAAAAATACAAGACTTACTGCACAGATAACATTCAAAAATGCTTTATATGCTGTTTTTCCCCTACTTCCCTTTTTTCTTTATAATTTTCACAATAGAAACCACTATATAAGTTAATGCAAACGGAGCAAGCATAACCACTATAAATTCCGCAAGTGAAAACGGCAATAACGCTGAAAGAAAATTCCAAGCCTGCGATATATAATGATAGATATTAACTGTATACCATTCCGCAAAGGCGGAATTATTTTTTGCAATCAAGACTAAAATAAAGGCTATTGGAGCAAGCAATCCAATAAATAATCTCTTATAGCCGAATATAGCTTTTAGAATTTTCACTTCAATTCACCCTTAATAAGCGGAATAGCCTCATCAAGACTCTTAAAACGCCTATAAATCATAGGAAGAATTTCCTCTGTCGGCTCTACCATATCAGGCACCATAATAGGCTTCATTCCCGCATTATAAGCCGCCTTAATTCCATTTATAGAATCCTCAAATACAATGCAGTTCTCAGGCTCAACAGAAATTCTTCTTGCCGCCTCAAGGAATATATCAGGTGCAGGCTTTCCATTCTTTATGTTATCTCCACCAACTAAGTCCTCAAAGTGTGGAAGTATTCCCGCATCAATAAGCTCCTCTTTTGCCGTAGATTCCCTTGTAGAGGTTGCAACACAAAGTCTGTAGCCCTCTTGCTTTAAAGCCTCTAAAAGCTCAAAAAGTCCTTTCTTTACAGGAACTCCATTTGTCCTGAAATAATTATGCACAAATTTAGAAACATTAGGCTTAAAGCTGTCATAATCAAAGCCTTTGCCCATTCCTTCATTAAATTTTCTGCGTGTATCATCATATGTAAGTCCTATACAGCTCTTAGCCAAATTAAGAATTTCCTTACCATAGCCAAACTTGTTCATAGCGAACTCATAGCCCATAAGGACGATTTTTTCAGAATCTATCATCAGACCGTCCATATCAAAAATTGCACCTTTATTCAACATCATCTCTCCTCCCGAAATCATTTATAAAATAATTTTATCAACATTATCCCCTTGCTGTCAATATGAGGTTCAATTATATATCAAGGTAATGATTTACAACCTTAAATATCCACTTGCACACTGCCTGTCTATCTAATATTATATTATATAGATAAAAACTACGGTGGTGCTTGATATGACTATTGAACAGATAGATAGCAATCGAATACTTATTGCACTCTGTGATGATGATATGAAATCCTTTTCGCTTGAATTTGAAAGTATGACACTTTCCAACCCTCATGTCAAAGAAATGATACAGCGGTTATTAAAATTTGCAAGTAACGAAACAGGAATTTCCGTAAAAAACAAAAAATGCTTATAGAAGCCATTCCATATATAAACGGCTGTCTTTTTTCTTATCACTCTTTCACAGAAAACTCACAAAAGAAAGATATATAAAATCAAAAACCCCCGCCCAACAATAATAGAATTCATAGAAATCGAAGATATGCTTCGGTGTATTTCTATTGTCTATAGATCAAAAATACAATACATTCATTCAGATTTATATAAATATGGCTCTCGATATTTTTTAATAATAAAGCCTGTCCGAGGAATTTCACACAGACTTGAGGCTTTTTTATATGAATATGGAGAAAAAATTTCAGGTGGAAATTTAACCGTATCTAAACTAAGAGAATATGGAAAAATCATTGCAAAAGATACAGCTATCGAAAAAATCGGCAAAGCCCTTGTCAAAAAGTAATCACTTATAAAGCTTAAAAGTTTTGCTCAAGGCTTGCAGACCCACGCCTTACCGCTTGGCTATGGCACCGAATAAAAAAGGTGCTTAACTTTCTAAGCACCTTTCGGAAGCTTAATAAAATATATGTATTAAACATTCCTTTTTAGAACTGGAGCGGATGACGAGGCTCGAACTCGCTACCTCCACCTTGGCAAGGTGGCGCTCTACCAGATGAGCTACATCCGCAGATATGGTGCCTTCGGGCGGAATCGAACCACCGACACGGGGATTTTCAGTCCCCTGCTCTACCGACTGAGCTACAAAGGCAAATGGCGACCCGGATCGGGTTCGAACCGACGACCTCTAGCGTGACAGGCTAGCGTTCTAACCAACTGAACTACCGGGCCAAATGGTGGGAACAACAGGGCTCGAACCTGTGACCCCCCTGCTTGTAAGGCAGGTGCTCTCCCAGCTGAGCTATGCTCCCATCTGTCTGGGTTTGTCATCTGGCGTTCTCGCCAGCGACAGGTATTATATTATCACAACACCCTCAGAATGTCAACACTTTTTTTGAATTTTTTTCAAAAAAAATTTCAAAAAAGCCTGAAAAAGCTCTATTTTATGCGGTTTTTAGGAATTATATTTTTCAAATTTTTTTCAAAACTCTTCTGAAATTTTCAAATAAATAGCTCTGTATCTTATTTTAAGATACTTAAAACAAATATTATCATTCTAATTTTAAAGGCAACATCAGAAAATTAAAGTAGCATTGCATAAGAATTATTCTATATAAGAATTTTATACTATTCTTACTGTGATATTCTTATTTATATCTATTTTCAGGAGCGATATATATGTCAGAAGAAAACAGATTTAAAGTCAATCTGCGTGGTATGATTGACATACTATCTAATCATCTTTATAGTTCACCAGATGTTTTTATTCGTGAACTTCTCCAAAACGGTACAGATGCTATTTCCGCAAGAAAACTTTTTGATAAAAAATTCAATAACGGCACAATCACTATTGAGCCTAAAATCATAGATGGCAAGAAAACTATTGTATTCAGTGATAACGGAATTGGGCTTTCATATGATGAAATAAACCAATTTTTAGCTGTTATTGGGCAATCCTCCAAGCGTGATATTATCACAGGAAGAATTTCCGAAGAATTTATCGGTCGTTTCGGAATAGGTTTGCTCTCTTGCTTTATGGTTACAAATGAAATCCGTTTAACAACACATTCCGCCAAAACTGGCGAATACCTTGAATGGATAGGTACTCCAGATGGCATTTATAAGATAAATCATCTTGAAAGCTGCCCTGACGGAACTTCTTTCTATATAACATTAAACAAAAATTTCGAGGAATACTTTGAGGCTGATAGAATTATTGAGCTTGTAAGATATTATGGACTTCCGCTCCCTTCCCCATTATGCTCAAAACCGAAGAAGGTTCTCAACGCATAAATACTGTTGTTGACTACAATAGCGATATGCACGATTCCATAATGTCATTCGGCAAGGACCTTTTCGGCATTGAATTTATGGATTATATCCCATTAAATTCCCCTACAGGGCTTTTCAGCGGTGTTGCATATATTCTTCCTTATAGGATAGCAGCCACAGCAAAGAACAGCCATAGAATCTACCTAAAGCATATGCTCCTCACCGAAAACGGCAGTACTTTTTTTGCCAGAATGGGCATTTTTGTAAGGTGCTTTATAAATACAAATTCTCTGCGTCCAACTGCATCTCGTGAAGATTTCTACGAAGATGATACTCTCGAAGCCGCAAAAGAAGAAATTGGAGAATGTATCGAAAGCTATCTTATGAGCCTTTCCAAGACAAAACCCGATATATTGAGAAAAATGGTTTCCATACATAACCTTGCTATAAAGAGTATGGCTATCGACAACAATGAGCTTTTCAATATCTTTATAGACTACCTTGAGTTTGAAACCACCTCTGGAATTATGACTGGCTCACAGATAAGAGATTTCGATGAGCCTTTCACAGTTGCATTCCAAATAGATAAATTCAAGCAATATTCTCCAATATTCTCTGCACAAAATAATCTTTTGGTTAATGCTGGCTATGTCTATGATGATAAACTAATATGCAATCTAATTGATGAATATGAGCTTGATGCAACAGCTCTTGACGAAGAAATGTTTCTGCAAACTCTTGAAGATATTCCGCTATCAGAGCATAGTGAATATCGTAATTTTCTTGATATTGCCAATGAAACACTTATAGACTTTGATTGCCAAGCGGAAATCAAAGCATTTCAGCCTTATGAACTTTCTGCTCTTTATATTATGGACGAGCAGGCAGAGCTTTTCAGACAAATTCTCCACGCAAAGGAAAACAGTGATTCACTTTTTGCAGATATTTATGATGCTTTTGCAGAAGAAATTGACAATCACCACACCACTACACTTGTATTTAATAGTGAGAATACCCTCATACAAAATCTCAAAAATATAAGCAAAGCTCAACTTACAAATATCATTAAGATACTTTATGTTCAATCATTATTGCTTGGACATTATCCACTCAGAAATAACGAAATTACGATTATGAATAAAAGTATCGAAGGGCTTATAAACGGAGGTATATTAAAATGATTGATGGATTTGAAATACAAAAACGATATGAAAACTTGCCGCATGGTGAACAACGCTTACAGGCTATTAAAAATGCTATTGCACTTGCTGACGCTGAAAAAGATTATGAATTTATGTATATTTTTAGAAGTGACCTTATGAGTGAAAGCGAGCTTTATGGCGACAGCTTTCAGGCTTTTCTTACATTTCCGGAGATGATAAAAATTTTCGATGAACACGAATAAGAGCTTGAGAAGTACAAACACGACTATATATGGGAATTCAAGTGGATTCTCTCGACTGTGAAGACTTTTACCAAGTTTCAAAAGCAAAGGTTTATGAGCTTTTCGCCGAATTTAGAAAGCGTTGTGAAAGATATGGCTATTCACTAAGACCTTACTATCAATGTCTCTATCACTTTGAAAAAGCTTGCGATAAACAAGCTGCAAAAAAAGGCATATCAACAATTTATTCTTGCAAAGCGTGATGAATTAGCCGATTGCTATGCCTGCGAATTAAATGCGATGGTTGGCTATGAGCTTAATACAGCCTCTATGGGAAGAGCCTTAGAAACAGCTTATCCTATACTTTCAGGACAAGTAAGCTGTACTGAAATACCTGATGTTACATATAACAATATTATGCACCGCTACTATGAGCTTGGCGACTTTGAAAAAGCTGAAGAGTATCGTAAAAATGCTACCGCAGGATTTCAAAAACAGCTCCTATCTGTTTATTATAGGTGATATGCTTAAGCTTTACTCAAAAACAGATTTAACTAAGGGTGTAAAACTCTTTGAAAAGCATTTAGCTTGGGTATTTACTTCCAAAAATCCTCATTCAAATATGAAATTTTACATTGGTGCAGCGGCAGTATTTACAAAGCTTGCACAGAAAAAGATGAAGTTAAACTAAAGCTCCCTGAAAAATCTGAGCTTTATAAAGCAGACAGCATTTACAGTACAAAGACTCTTGCTGAATATTATCAGAGCAAAGCCCTCGATTTAATCAACAAATTTGACAAGCGAAACGAAAGTGATTTCTATATGAAAGAATACAACTACGCTATGGAGTAAATATGGATATTGCAATAATCGGCGGTGGTGCAAGCGGTCTTTGTTCCGCAATATGTGCCGCAAGGAACCTCAGAAAAAAGGGATTATCAGGTAAAATAACCGTTCTTGAACGCAGTCAAAAAAAGTCGGCAGAAAGCTACTTGCTACCGGAAACGGTCGCTGTAATCTTATGAATGAGAATATTTCTCTTTCAAGCTTTCATGGCGACATTAAAATCGCAGAAAGTGTATTTTCTCGCTTTAGCTATGATGAAATATCAGAATTTTTCTCATCTCTCGGACTTCTCACAAGAGCCGATTCTATGGGTAGAGTTTATCCCTACTCAAATAGAGCCGATACTGTGCTTTCAACGCTGTTGCTTGCTTGTAAGCAATACGGAGTTGAAACTATAACGGATTTCACTGTTCTTGACATAAAGCGTCATAAGGACAAGCTTGAAATTATCTCGGAAAGCTGTAAAATTTCAGCCTCAAGCGTAATAATTGCCTGTGGCTCAAGAGCAAATAAAGGCTTAGGCAGTAACCTTGGCTACGAACTTCTCGGAAAAATAGGTGTATCCTATTCCCCACTATTCCCGTCACTTACAAGCGTTGCCGTTTCTGAAAATATCTCAATGCTTAAAGGTGTTCGTGTTCGTGGAAATGTTAAATTTCTTGCCGATAAGCAAATAATTCACAGTGAGGACGGCGAAATTCAATTCACCGATAAATCACTTTCAGGAATATGCGTTTTTAATATTTCAAGATATGCAGGCGAATTTTTCAGACTTGGCACTATAAATGGAAATAACTGCGAAAATATCAGAATTGAGCTTAATCTTATGCCAGAATATTCCTTCTCGGAAATAATCTCAATACTTCAAAATCGCCGAAAAGCCTTTCCAAAAGCCGATTGTAAAGAGCTTCTTGCAGGAATCCTTGATGAGAAATTAGCAAATTATATCACAAAGAAAATTAATATAAAGTCGATAAACGACAGCGCAATCAAGCGTCTTGCTAATATCCTCTCAAAAATGGATTTTACACCTATAAAATCTGATAATAATGCTACTGCACAAGTTACAGCAGGCGGTGTCACAAGCAAAGAAATTGATGTAAATACTCTTGCTTTAAAGTCAGATAAGCGAATAAAATTCTGTGGCGAAATATTAGATGTTGACGGCGATTGCGGAGGCTATAATCTCTCATTTGCGTGGGCAAGCGGTATGCTTTGTGCAGAAATTTAAGCTATAAAAAGAGGTGTTAAAAATGAAGAAAAAAAATATTGTATGATTCCTTTAACAGCATTATTGATATGGTTTTTTCTTGATATGACAGGCTTATATTTCGGAGAGAATTGTTTAGTAACAACATCATATAAAGATGATGGGATTTTCTTTATAATTTATTTCGTAATTTTTCTTATATTCATTTTTAAAGAAAAAAATTGGCAAATGGCTTGCTGCGGTCTGGTTGTCAATATGGTTCTTAATACAATTTTTATGTCACGAATGGTATACCATATTCAACAGCGGAATTATGGGTTCATTAGAGGGAAAAATCAAGTTTTTTTTTCAGAAACTATGAAATGGCTTAGTATTGATGGAAAATACATACCTGATTTATATCATACAATTTTACATTTACTAATAATAACCGCATTGGTCAGTACATTGATATAGATAGTAAAAAAACAAGAAAGGCAAGCAAATATGATTAGAATTACTTCTGTTTCTCTGCCGATTGGCTTTACAGATAAAACTATGCGAAAAGCCGTTTGCAGGAAACTCAGAATTGATGAGTCGCAAATCAGCGGTGCATCACTTTATCGCTGTTCTATTGACGCTCGAAAAAGGATAATATCCACTATACCGCAACTATTGATGTAAAACTTTCAGTCGGTGAAAATACCATTCTTAAACGCTATGGTTCTTCAAGTATTTTTAAAGCCGAACCATATAAATATCAGCTTCCCGAAAACAGACGAAAGCTAAATCAAAGACCGCTTGTTGTCGGGAGCGGTCCTGCGGGACTTTTTGCGGCTCTTATTCTCGCTCAGGCAGGCGAAAAACCTATACTTATCGAGCGTGGCAGAGATGTAGATTCCCGTATAAGAGATGTCGAAAATTTCTGGAAAACAGGTATTCTCGACACGAAATCAAATGTTCAATTTGGTGAGGGCGGTGCAGGAACTTTTTCTGATGGAAAGCTGAATACTGGCACTAAGGATACTCGTGCAAGAAAAGTTCTTGAGGAGTTTGTTGAAAATGGTGCTACCGAAGATATTCTCTATCTTGCGAAACCCCATATCGGTACGGACAAGCTTAGACCTACTGTCAAGAATATTCGTAAAAGATAATATCCCTCGGCGGAGAGGTTTTCTTTGAAACCAAACTGACTAAAATTCTCATTAAGGACAATACTGTTATCGGTGCTGAAGTTCAGCATGGAGAATCTGCCGAAATAATCGAAACAAATGATATTATTCTTGCGATAGGTCATAGTGCAAGAGATACCTTTGAAATGCTCGATAAAAGCGGAATACTTATGGAGGCAAAGCCTTTTTCTGTCGGAGCAAGAATTGAACATCTGCAAAAACTACTGACATTGCACAATTTGGTGCAGAATCTCAAAAAGCTTAAGCTCCCTCCTGCCGACTACAAACTTGCTGTTCATCTTAAAAACGGCAGAGGTGTCTATACTTTTTGTATGTGTCCGGGTGGCTTTGTTGTTGCCGCCGCAAGTGAGGAAAACCGCCTTGTAACCAATGGCATGAGCCTTTATGACCGAAGTAATGTAAACTCGAACAGTGCTTTACTTGTTGGAATCTCTCCAAAGGATTTTGGCAGTGACAATGTTCTTGCTGGTATGGAGCTTCAAAGAAAGCTTGAAAGCTCAGCTTTTTAAACTCGGTGGCGGTGGATATAAAGCACCTTGTCAGCGTGTGGGAGATTTCCTGAACCGCACAAAGAGTACAGCTTTTGGGGAGGTTCTTCCAACATACAAGCCAAGTGTTACGCTTTCTAATCTTGATAACTGTCTGCCTGATTTCATAACAGAATCTATGCGTGACGGTATTCTTGAAATGGATAGGCGTTTAAAAGGCTTTGCCTCAAATGACGCTCTCTTGACCGCAGTTGAAAGCAGAAGTTCATCTCCTGTGAGAATTATGCGTGATGATACCTTACAATCTCCAACACTTCGTGGACTTTATCCCTGTGGAGAAGGTGCTGGTTATGCGGTGGAATAATCTCCGCCGCAGTTGATGGCATAAAATGTGCTGAAATGCTCATTTCCAAAAAACAACAATAATAAACATAATTTTACTACATCAGCTTAATATATTTCGCTCTCTATAGATAATGACCAAAGTTTAAACTAAACTTTTAATTGGCAACGCTCTTATGCACCTACTTTTAGCAACTTATTCACCGCAAATACAATTAAAAGTTTAAAATCACACTTAATGTGTATATCTATATTTCAATTATAGAATGAAAATTTCTATATGTCAAGTATTTGCACACATTTTGTGTAAAAATATATTTTTATGCCTAAGGAGGTTACTTTTATGGATTGGGAATTTGCTTTTCTTGATTCTATCAGAGACAATTTTTCAAATCCGTCTTTGATGAAATTTCAAAATTCTTTGGCGATGCTGTTATTCCTATTATAATTGTGGCTATGATTCTTTTGATTATATTCAAAAAACCAGACGAACAGGCATTGCCCTACTGATTTCAACTGTATCTGTTGTTATCATAGGAAATTTGATTCTAAAGCCTGCAATCGCAAGGGTTAGACCTTATGATGTCAATACTGCGGTTCAACTAATAGTAAGTGCGGAACACGATTTTTCGTTCCCATCGGCTCATACTTACTTTGCGTTTACAACTGCTACGGTAATCTTTATGCGATATAAAAAGATTGGTATATGCTGTTATATTCTTGCTATACTTATGGCTTTATCAAGAATGTATCTATATGTGCATTATCCTACCGATGTTATTGCAGGAGCTATATTTGGAATAGGCTTTGGTATAGCTGGATATTTCATTGAAAAGGCTTTATATAATTTCATTTCAAACAGGAAGTACAAGGCAAAACACGAAAAAAAAATGAATAGAGCGTAAAAAGCGATAAGGCAATTCGTTTAGCCTTATCGCTTTTAAATTTATAGCAATCCTCTAACCTAAGACAACTTAAAAGCTTTGCTCGAGCCTTTTTAAAGGCTCGCAGGGTTGAGAAGTCCCTCATGGGTGTTAAGGGCAACACCCTTAACTTGTCTTGCCTCCTTAGGGGCGAACTTTGTTCGCCCCTAAAATTTTCTTTTGGTAGCAACATTAGTAAATAATGGCGGACAAAGTCCGCCATTTAGAGCAAAAAAAGAATGTTAAGGGCTTCGCCCTTAAAACCCACCAAAGGCTCCGCCTTTGGAAACTGCAAGCTTTTGAAAAAGCTTGAGCAAAACTTTTAACTGTCTTAGAGAAGTTGATTTAGCATTATAACAAATAATCTGCAAGCTTGCAGAAATCCTGCATAGAAAGTTCTTCCGCTCTCGCTGTTGGCTTTAAGCCACAGCTTTCAAGAGCTTGTGCAATATCTGACTTTGAAACTCCAAGTCCTGATGAAAGCGAATTTGAAAGAGTTTTTCGTCTTTGTGCAAAGGCTGATTTAACTAATCGAAAAAATTGCTTTTCATCTTTTGGCTTAATCGGTGGTTCTGCAAGAATATCAAGCTTATAACCTCAGAATCAACTTTTTGGTGGAGGTACGAAACTTCCTGCACTTACTTTGAACAGCATTTCCGGTTCAGCATAATATCTTACTGCAATACTTACAGCACCAACATCTCTTGTTCCTGGTTCGGCACAAATTCTTTCTGCCGCCTTTTTTGAACCATAACAGTGAGAGATTTTATGGGGAGTTTTTCCTCAAGTATACGCATAATGACAGGCGAAGTAATATAGTATGGCAAGTTTGCACAGATAACTACATCTCCGCCGTTAAACTCTTCCTCAATAAGCTTATGAAGGTCAAGCTTCATAGTATCATCATTGATGATTTTTACATTATCACAGCCTGACAAGGTTTCATCAAGAACTGGCAAAAGTCTTTTATCAAGCTCTATTGCAACAACCTTATTTGCAACCTTTGAAAGTTCTCTTGTCAGAACACCTGCTCCCGGCCCGATTTCTATTACTCCACAATTTTCGGACGCTCCACAATGCTCAGCCATCTTTGGACAAACTGTTGGATTTACAAGGAAATTCTGTCCCAATGCCTTAGAAAATGTAAATCCATGTCGGCTTAAAACAGATTTCATATAAGCTATATCAGTTAAATTTTGCATATCTACTCCAATAAAAATATTTTTTTCTTTATTATACAACCTATGCCCTAAAATCGTCAAGATAAAACACTTTTTGCCTTATATAACTTTCTAAGTTCGGCTTGCAAGAATCGGAATATAATGTTAAACTAATTATACTTTATTACAGAATTGGGGATTATTATGAGTGAAAACAGACTTGTTGCAACCTGTCTTTTTAGGTTTAGAGGGTTTAGTTGCTGATGAACTTCGCAGAATGGATATTAAAAAATGTAGAACCTCAGAATGGCAGAGTTCTTTTTTCGGGAAATCAGAGCGAAATCGCAAGGGCTAATATTTGTTCGAGATATAGCGAAAGAATACTTATAGAAATGGGCAGCTTTAGAGCATTAAGCTTTACCGAGCTTTTGACAATGTAAAGAAACTTCCTTGGGAACAGTGGATTGGCAAAGATGACGCTTTTTCCTGTCACTGGCAGAACTCTTAATTCTAAGCTTTCAAGTATACCGGACTGTCAATCTATCATCAAAAAAGGCTATTGTTGAAAGACTTAAAACAAAGTATCGCATAAGTTGGTTTGAGGAAAGTGCTTCGTCTGTAAAGGTTAAATTTCTTATTATGAAAGATGTTGCAAGTATTATGATTGATACTTCTGGTGTCGGACTTCATAAGCGTGGCTATCGTGAAAATGCCGCTTCTGCACCTATTAAAGAAACTCTTGCGGCGGCTATGGCAGATTTATCACATATCAGACCATTCAGCAGAGTTATTGACCCATTCTGTGGCTCGGGAACTATTCTTATAGAATCAGCCTTAAAGGCTTTGAATATTGCACCCGGACTCCGCAGAAGATTTATTGCTGAAAAGTGGTCCTGTGCTGACCAAAATGCTTGGAGAACCGAGAGAGAAAGAGCTCAGGACCTCATAGACCGCAGTGCTGAATTTCAGGCTTATGGCTACGATATAGACCCACAAGCAATAGAGCTTACAAACGAAAGTGCAAAAAAGGCCGGTGTTGCCGCGAGAATCCATACAGAAGTAAGAAGTATTGCGGATTTCTCGTCAGACTTGCCGAAGGCGGCTATTATATGCAATCCACCATATGGTGAAAGACTTCTTGATATTCAACAGGCACAGGATATTTACCGCACAATGGGAGAAAAATTTCTTAAGCGTGAGGGTTATAGCTATTGCATAATCAGCCCTGATGATAAATTTGAGGAAATTTTTGGCAGACCTGCGGATAAACGCAGAAAGCTTTATAATGGTATGATTAAGTGTCAAGTCTATATGTACTTCAAGAGGTAAATTGTAAATTATTTTACATTTGATAGTCTTTGTTTTAATATTTCAAATTCTGAGCAAGTTATAATTCTTATGATTTCGGCGAAAAGTGAGCATAAAGACTTTAAAGAATTTATAAATCGTGCTGTTGAAAGATGGTATGAAGAAAATTTATGTAATATAGGGATAGCTTTATCTGAACTAAAGGCACAAATAATAAACATACCTATATCCAATGAAGATAAACAATGTATGTTTCAAATAATTGAGGGTATGAACGAAAGAGTTCATATTCAGTTTGAAGAAATAGAAAATATAATAACCGTATTTGAAAGCGAATGGAACGACTACACAATTGCCTTTGAAACAAAACATTGCAGATATTATTTGAATTGGATGACAACTGCTTAATTTTGACATAGATTTACACTATGGATAATATAGAATTTAAGATAATGCAAAAAAGCAAAATCATATATTAAAGATTAAAGCTATATGAGATTGTTAATTTTTTTTGAATATGACATTTAGTACTTGATTTTTTCGTTGGAAAGTTTTACAATATATTTAGCACTCAAGAACAGAGAGTGCTAAATATTAAAAATCAATTTGCTATTATTTTAAAGGGGGCAATTTATTATGACTATCAAACCATTAACTGACAGAGTAGTCATTAAAGCGGAAGAATCAGAGGAAACAACTAAGAGCGGTATCGTTCTTACAGCTTCTTCTCAGGAGAAACCTCAGTTTGCAACTGTTGTTGCTGTTGGTGAAGGCGGAATCGTTGACGGCAAAGAAGTCAAGATGTATGTTAAGGTAGGCGATAAGGTTATCACAAGCAAATATTCTGGCACAGAGGTTAAGCTTGACGGTGAAGAATATACTATCGTTCGTCAAAACGATATTCTCGCAATCGTTGAATAACTTCAGCATTTCTAATATTTAATAGTAATTGGAGGAATATATCATGGCTAAACAAATTATATATGGCGAAGATGCAAGAAAGGCTCTTCTCAGCGGTATTAACCAACTCGCTGATACAGTTAAAATTACTCTCGGTCCTAAGGGCAGAAATGTTGTTCTTGATAAGAAGTTTGGTGCTCCACTTATCACAAACGACGGTGTAACTATTGCTAAGGAAATAGAGCTTGACGACCCATTCGAGAATATGGGTGCTCAGCTCGTTAAGGAAGTTTCTATCAAGACTAATGATGTTGCTGGTGACGGTACAACTACTGCTACACTTCTTGCTCAGGCTCTTATCCGTGAGGGTATGAAGAATGTTACAGCTGGTGCTAACCCAATGGTTCTCAAGAAGGGTATTCAGACAGCTGTTAATACTGCTGTTGAGGCTGTAAAGGCTAACTCTAAGGTTGTTTCTGGCACAAATGATATTGCAAGCGTTGCTGCTATTTCTGCTGCTGATGACTTCACTGGCAAGCTTATTGCAGAAGCTATGGAAAAGGTAAGCAAGGACGGCGTTATCACTGTTGAAGAATCTAAGACAGCTGAAACATATTCAGAGGTTGTTGAAGGTATGATGTTCGACAGAGGTTACATTGCTCCTTATATGGTAACTGATACAGATAAGATGATTGCTGACCTCGACAACCCATATATCCTTATCACAGATAAGAAGATTTCTAACATTCAAGAAATTCTTCCAATCCTTGAGCAGATTGTTCAGGCTGGCAGAAAGCTCCTTATCATTGCTGAGGACATCGAGGGCGACGCTCTTACAAACCTCGTTCTTAACAAGCTCCGTGGCGTATTTACTTGCGTTGGTGTTAAGGCTCCTGGTTTCGGTGACAGAAGAAAAGAAATGCTCCGTGATATTGCTATCCTTACAGGCGGTCAGGTAATTTCTTCTGAAATCGGTCTTGAACTCAAGGATACAACTCTTGACCAACTCGGTCAGGCTCGTCAGGTTAAGGTTGACAAGGAAAATACTATCATTGTTGACGGTGCTGGCAACGCAGACGAAATCAAGGGCAGAGTTGCTCAGATTCGTGCACAAATCGAAACAACTACTTCTGACTTTGACCGTGAAAAGCTTCAGGAAAGACTTGCAAAGCTTGCGGGCGGCGTAGCAGTTATCAAGGTCGGTGCCGCTACAGAAGTCGAAATGAAGGAAAAGAAGCTCCGTATTGAGGACGCTCTTGCCGCAACAAAGGCTGCTGTTGAAGAAGGTATCGTAGCTGGCGGTGGTATCGCCCTTATGAACGCTATCCCTGCTGTTGAGAAGGCTATTGAGAGTGCAACCGGTGACGAAAAGACAGGTATGCAGATTGTTCTTAAAGCACTTGAAGAGCCAGTTCGTCAAATTGCAGAAAATGCAGGTCTTGAGGGTTCTGTTATCGTTGCTAATGTTAAGGCTGCTAACAAGGTTGGATATGGCTTCAACGCATTCACAGAAGAATATGTTGATATGATTGATGCTGGTATCATCGACCCAACAAAGGTTACGCGTTCTGCGCTTCAGAATGCTGCATCTGTTGCAAGTATGGTTCTTACAACAGAATCACAATATACTCCTAAAACAAAAGGGACTGTTCGAGAAATCGGGCAGTCCTTTGTGTGGGTGCCGACCCACGGCGAAGACGCGTAATCGCTCGGCAAGCCTCGCTCGACACTTATAAGGTAAGCTTATGGACGCGAATGACGAAACTACCGATTAGTTAGCAGATTTCTTTAAGATAAATAAAAGTTTTGCTCAAGCTTTTTCAAAAGCTTGCGGTTTCCAAAGGCGGAGCCTTTGGTGGGTTTTAAGGGCGAAGCCCTTAACATTCTTTGCTCCTAAAAGGCGGACTTTGTCCGCAATTATTTACTAATGTTGCTGCCAAAAAAATTTTAGTGGCGAACTTCGTTCGCCCTTTAGGGCAAGATATTAAGGGCTTCGCCCTTAAAACCCACGAGGACTCCGTCCCTCGACCCTGCAAGCCTTTAAAAAGGCTTGACCTAAACTTTGAGTATCTTAGATAAGTACCTTAGTAAAGCAGTAAGAAGATACAAAACGATTTATTGTTTTAATTAGATATTGACAAATTCTGAAATTATATATACAATATATTAAGTAACATTTTTTAAATGCTATGATGCGGAGGAGTAATTCGCTGATTGCCGAATTAAGAGAGCTGTCGGTTGGTGAAAGACAGTTCGGCACTCGAATGAAGGTCGCCGCTGAGCAGTTTTGCTGAAACTCTATGAGCATTAAGCAAAAACGCACGACAAGCGTTATTTCGTCATACATTTTACGGCTATCGCCGAGATGTAATTTTCAGAGAGTGGTACAACGAAGTTCCATATCCTTATGAGCCTTCGTCTCTTTTGAGAGATGACGGTTATTTTTTTACTTATTTTTACAAAATTTTATGCTTTAAACATAATTTAAGCATATAAAATGGAGGAGATATATTATGAAGCTTACAGGTGCAGAAATCATCGCAGAATGTTTGCTCGAACAGGGTGTTGACACTGTTTTCGGCTATCCGGGCGGTGCAGTTCTTAATATTTATGACGCACTCTATAAGTATAGTGACAAAATTAAGCATATCCTTACGGCACACGAACAAGGTGCTTCTCATGCGGCAGACGGTTATGCAAGAACCACAGGAAAACCTGGTGTTGTTATTGCAACTTCTGGTCCTGGTGCAACTAACCTTGTAACTGGTCTTGCTACTGCTTATATGGATTCTATTCCTATGGTTGCAATTACAGGTAATGTTTCAACCGACTTGCTTTCTCGTGATAGCTTCCAAGAAGTTGATATTACAGGCATTACTTTGCCAATCACTAAGCATAACTTTATCGTAAAGGATATTGCTGACCTTGCAAATATTATTCGCAAGGCTTTCAGAATTGCCACTTCTGGCAGAAAAGGTCCTGTTCTCGTTGATATTCCTAAGGATATTACAGCCATAAGCTATGAATATGAACACGCTCCAATTCGTACATATGAGAATGTAACTTCATCAAAGAATTATGAATTTGAAGCTGTTGCTCAAGCTATTAAAAACGCTAAGCGTCCTATGATTTATATGGGCGGTGGTGTTCTTCTCTCTGAGGCTACTGAACAGCTTATTAAATTTGCGGAAAAAATTGAATGCCCTGTATGCTCATCTGTTATGGGTCTTGGCGGTTTCCCTGCATCACATAAGCTTTTCCTCGGTACTCTCGGTATGCATGGTGCTTACGAAACAGGTAAGACAACTGCCAACGCTGACCTTATCATTGCGGTAGGTGCAAGATTCTCTGATAGAGTTGCAGGTGATAGGGAGAAATTCGGCGAAAATGCTACAATCATTCATATGGATATTGATAAGGCAGAAATTAACAAGAATGTTAAGTCTAAATTTAGCCTTATCGGTGACTTAAAGGATACTCTTACAACTCTTACAGCTCTTTGTGAAAGCAAGAGCAATCCTGAATGGCTCAAGGAAATTTCAGATTGGAAAGCACAATTTGACAAGACTCCTGAATATAACTCAAAGGATTTCGCTCATGCTTACCATATCATAGAGTCTGTTCAAAAAGCTTACAACTGCTGATGATATTATAGTAACTGATGTCGGTCAACATCAGATGTGGGTATCTCAGAAATATAAATTCGAGAAACCAAGAACATGGTGTACTTCTGGCGGTCTTGGTACTATGGGATATGGTATGGGTGCTGCTATTGGCGCTCAGACTGCTAACCCTGACAAGCGTGTTGTACTCTTTACTGGTGACGGCAGTTTCCATATGAACCTTAACGAAACAGTAACTTTAAAATCATACAATCTTCCGATTATGGTTGTTGTTATGAATAACTCTGTTCTCGGAATGGTTCGTCAATGGCAAAAGCTTTTCTACGGACACCGTTTCTCTCAGACTGACCCCCACAGAGCAACTGATTTCGTTGAGCTTGCAAAGGCTTTTGGCATTGATGGTATGAGAGTTCACAATGACAGCGAGGTTGAAAGCGTTCTTGAAAAGGCATTTAACCTTAAAAAGCCTGTTATTGTAGATTGTGTTCTCTCCCTGACGAAAATGTTCTTCCGATGATTCCTCCGGGAAAAACTGTTGACGATATGATTACAGAAATGGAGTGAGTTTAGAATGGTACACAAGCAGATTATCGGACTTTTTGTAAGAAACTACACAGGTGTTCTTCAGCGTGTAACAAGTCTTTTTACACGCAGAGGCTTTAATATTGACAGTCTTACTGTCAGTCCAACAAATAAAAAGAGGGTTACTCAAGAATTACTGTAAGAATCCTCGGTGACGATGAACAGCTTTCACAATTCATAAATCAAATGATGAAGTTGAATGATGTGAAAAAGGTTGAAGTTCTTCCTGAAAGCAGTTCTGTAATTTCAGAATTGATTTTCATTAAGGTTAAGATTAACAGCGAGGACAGAAATAAGATTCTTACAGCTGCATCTTCATATCACGCTTCTGTTGTAGATTTAGGAGAAACCTCTGCTACATTCAGAGCTTCAGGCTTACCTTCTGAAATTGATGAGCTTGTTTCAAGATTAGAACCATTCGGCATTATGGAGCTTGTTAGAACAGGTGCTATTGCCCTTCATTCAGGTGATGAGTGTATAGCAGACGATTTAGACATAGACTGACGGCGAGTGATTAGCTGATAAATTTTACCAAGACAATTAAAAGTTTTGCTCAAGCTTTTTCAAAAGCTTGCAGTTTCAAAGGCAGAGCCTTTGGTCGCTCTCCTCCGCAGAGAGCGAAACACTTAATACTTCTCTAAGCGCAGGAGGGTAGAAAAAACATTCCAGTGGAATGTTTTTCGTAAGGGAACCCTCGCAGGGGTTCCCTGATTGCGTGTATATTAGCTATCAAAACATAGAATAGCTTAATAAGTCTTACTCGTAGTGCATACAATAAATTAATTCTTACAGATAACGAAACCATCAATTAGTTGATAAATTTCAATAAAACAATTAAAAGTCTTACTTAGAACTCTTAAAGGTCTAAGTAAGACTTTTTAGTTTATTCTTGATGATATGAACTTTGGAACTTCATCTGCTCTGATATTAAGAACAAGCGAAAATTCGGAATATAGCAATCTTTCTGCCTCTTTCATAAGCTGTTCATCTGAAAGGTGCATCTTTTTTTCCATTTTTCAGCTGTTCTTGTTTATGTATATAAAGCTCTCGTATCATATTCAGGATTTCTAAACGATTGCCTGATGATAAAATCGTTCGGTAATGTTCTTTTCTTTCGTTATCATCTATAATCCAATTTATAGGCTTTGATGAAGCAGTTGTTATTAAATCACATATTTCTCCCTTAGATAAAATTCTTTTTAATTCTATTGGTGAGGAGTTTATTATTTACAGGTACGAATATTGTCATTGTTTCATTGCTGAGCGGTGTTAAGATATAGTAATCTTTGATTACACCTGAAAATTCCTTTTGGCAAATATCTGTAATTCTACAAACACCATTTGCACCATATAATACAGTATCGTTTATGCTAAACATATTATCCTCCTTATTAAATTAACATAATTTATTTATAATTTTAATAATATCATAAAATTAAAATTATCGTAATACTTTACATTTAAAATTGTTTAAAATGCTTATAGCTGTTCATAACACTTTTGTGCAGTTTTTATAGTACAACCAAGCGGTTTTATGCGATTTTTAAAAAAATTTTTGACACAGTATTGCTTTTTTCTTATATTCGACTATTTTTTAAAATAGCCTTGACAAATCGGTTAGTATGTGCTAATTTATATGTAGGATAGTTAATATTTCCTAACTCATTTTGAAAATAGGCAAATTGCGTCTATATAACTGAAAAGGAGTGAGCTATATGCCTTTAACTATGGCTGAAACTGGCGTAGAAAACCAGATTAAGAAAATTGGTGGCAAAAGTGATGTAAGACTTTTTCTTGAAAAACTTGGTTTCGTAGTAGGAAGTATAGTAACTGTTATTTCTCAAAACAATGGCAATCTTATCGTTAATATTAAGGATACTCGTGTTGCTATAAGCAAAGAAATGGCTTGCAAATTATGATTTAATTTTGCTTGAATTTAATATATGATTTCAGAATTTATAAAGTAGGAGTTAAAGTTATATTTTCTCCTACTTTTAAATTCCTTAAATAATCAAAATTGAGAAAGGGAGAATGTATCATGACTCTTAGAGATGCAAAGGTTGGCGAAACTGTTAAAGTCGTCAAGCTTCATGGAGAGGGTGCTGTTAAGCGTCGTATTATGGATATGGGCATAACTAAAGGTGTAGAAATCTATATTCGCAAAGGTTGCTCCGCTTGGTGACCCTATTGAAGTCACTATTCGTGGCTACGAGCTTTCTTTGAGAAAAGCTGACGCAGAAATGATTGATGTTGTTAAGTAAATTACTTCATCATCGTGCTTAGTCTTTGTTTTATGCTTAGGAATGTCTGAGCACTATGCAAAGGTTAGGCTAAACTAATATTTTGTTTTGGGAGGAAAAGCTATGTCGATTAAAATCGCACTCGCAGGTAATCCAAACTGCGGTAAAACGACTTTATTTAACGCCTTAACCGGTTCTAATCAATATGTCGGTAACTGGCCGGGTGTTACAGTCGAAAAAAAAGGAAGGTAAGCTCAAAAGTAATAAAGATGTTGTTATTATGGACTTGCCGGGTATCTATTCCCTTTCGCCTTATACTCTTGAGGAAGTTGTTGCAAGAAACTACCTCATAACAGAGCGTCCTGATGCTATTCTTAACATCATAGACGGTACTAACCTCGAAAAGAAACCTTTATCTTACTACTCAGCTTACAGAACTTGGTATTCCTGTTGTTATCGCTATAAATATGCTCGATGTTCTCGAGAAAAAGGGCGATGTTATCAACACTCAGGAACTTTCTAAGAAAACAGGCTGCCCTGTCTATGAAATCTCTGCTCTTAAAGGCAAGGGTATTCAGGAAGCTGCTGACGCAGTTGTAAAATTCGCTAAGGAAAATAAGAAATTTGAAGTTGCTCATGTTTTTGCTAAGAATGTTGAAGATATTCTTGAAAATATTGCAGCAAAGCTTCCTAAGGATATTCCTGAGGAGCAAAAACGATTCTATGCTATTAAGCTCTTTGAGCGTGACAGCAAGATTCTTGAAACAAGAGAAGATTTTCCAGATATAGAGTCTATCATTGCTGACGCTGAAAATGAATTTGATGATGACTCCGAAAGTATCATCACAAATGAAAGATATACATATATCAGCAGTATTATTAAGGGCTGTTACAAGAAAAAGAGCAAGGAAAAGCTTTCAACTTCAGATAAAATTGACCGTATAGTAACTAACCGTTGGCTCGCACTTCCAATATTTGCAATAATTATGATTATTGTTTACTATGTTTCTGTTACTTCTGTTGGTACTCTCGTTACTGACTTTACTAACGACCAGCTCTTTGGTGAAGACGGTTGGTATCTCTTCGGAATCGGCAGAAGCGACTATGAAGCCGCTAATGACAAATTCGTTGAAGAAAACATTTTTAACCACAAGACAGAAATTGAAGCTGAACTTCAAAAAGGCTGTTGATGAACATGTAAAGGGTTCTGAAGAAATTCTTGCAGCCGTTCAAGACGAGGATTTCGGTGCATTTGAAGAGGCTATGGAATCTTATAGTGCTGCTCTTGAAGAAGCAGGCATAAGCATTGATGATTACTATAATGATGACATCATGGAAAATGCCCCAGACAAAGCAGACTATGGTGTTTACATTCCAGGTATTACAACTCTTGTAAGCAACGGTCTTGAAGCAATCAACTGCGTTGACTGGCTCTCAGCACTTATAGTTAACGGTATCGTCGGCGGTGTTGGTGCTGTTCTTGGCTTCGTTCCGCAGATGCTTGTTCTCTTTATCTTCCTTGCATTTCTTGAATATTGCGGATATATGGCTCGTATCGCATTTATTATGGATAGAATCTTCAGAAAGTTCGGTCTTTCAGGAAAGTCATTTATTCCAATCCTTATCGGTACAGGTTGTGGTGTTCCTGGCATTATGGCATCAAGAACAATCGAAAATGACCGTGACCGTAAGATGACTATTATGACCACAACATTTATTCCTTGTGGTGCTAAGCTTCCTATCATTGCTATGATTGCAACTGCACTCTTTGACGGTGCATGGTGGGTTGCTCCAAGTGCTTACTTCCTTGGTATCGCTGCAATCATTATTTCTGGTATTATTCTTAAAAAGACAAAGATGTTTGCTGGCGACCCTGCTCCATTCGTTATGGAACTTCCTGCTTACCATCTTCCAACAGTCGGCTCTATTCTCCGTTCAATGTGGGAGCGTGGCTGGTCCTTCATCAAGAGAGCCGGCACAATTATTCTTCTTGCATCAATTATCATCTGGGCTGGTTCTTCCTTCGGTATGGTTGATGGTTCATTCGGATTCAGCACAGAAATGGAACTTAACGACAGTGTACTCGGTATGATTGGTAATGCTATCTGTTGGATTTTCGCACCTCTCGGATTTGGCGAGGCTACTGCTACAATCGCTACTATCATGGGACTTGTTGCTAAGGAAGAGGTTGTCGGCGTATTTGGTGTCCTCGACTTCGAGGGTCTTGGTGCTCTTGCTGGATACGCATTCCTCGCATTCAATCTTCTCTGCGCTCCTTGCTTCGCAGCTATCGGTGCTATCAAGAGAGAAATGAACAGTGCAAAGTGGACATGGTTTGCAATCGGTTATCAATGCACATTTGCTTATGCAACTGCTCTTGTTATCTATCAGCTCGGTATGCTCTTCTCAGGACACTTCGATGTATTTACAATTATTGGCTCTATCGTTGCTTTCGCAATTATCGCTTTTGTTATTTATCTTCTTGTAAGACCTTATAAGGAAAGCACAAAGTTTACTCAGAAAGTTAAAATCAACGCTTAATCAGTTAAGGAGATGTTTCTTATGCTACAATTTTTAGCGACCTATGGTTCTTCAATTATTATTGCTCTTATTGTTGCTTTTATAGTATTTCTTGTAATAAGAAGTATGGTTAAAGAAAAAAAAAGAGCGGTAAAGGTGGCTGTGGCGGTTCATGTGCTTCCTGTGGTGGCTGTTGTGCAAGCTGTCACCCAACACAAGAAACATCAAAACACCAAAAACTAAATAATTAACTAAGGAGAGGGAAAGATTCGTCTTTCCCTCTTATCTATACGCTAAATGTTTTTTAGCTAACAGACTTGCTTTAAGACGATTAAAGTTTAGGTCAAGCCTTTTTTAAAGGCTTGCAGGGTCGAGGGACAGAGTCCCTCGTGGGTTTTAAGGGCGAAGCCCTTAACATCTCTTGCCCCTAATGGGCGAACAAAGTTCGCCCATTTTTCGACTAATGTTACTGACAAAAGAAAAGGCGGCGGACAAAGTCCGCCGCTCAGGGGTAAAGAATGTTGGGCTTCGCCCAAAGGTATTTCGCTCTCTGCGGAGAGCGACAAGGGCGTTGCCCTTGACCCATGAGCCTTTGAAAAGGCTCAAGCGAAACTTTTAATTGTCTTCTGGATAGCCTTTGAGCTAATTAATACATTTCTTCTTAAAAAATTAACGTGAGGTGATATATATGCCAAGCTATGTTTCTACGATTATTATTTGTGCAGTTTTAGTTTTGATTGCATTCTTTGCAATTAGAAACTATATTAAAAAAGCTCTCTAATGGCTGTTGTGGTGCAGAGGGTGACGGCATTCAAAAGGTCAAACCAAGTGATACAAACAAGAATAACTATCCTTTTTCAAAAACTATCGAAATTGAGGGTATTACTTGCAAAAACTGTGCCACAAGAGTGGAAAATGCTTTTAATTCTATTGATGGTTTCTACGCAAGTGTAAATCTCAAAAAGAATCAAGCTACTATACTTATGAAAGAAAATAAAGATGATGCCTTACTCAGACAAATTGTCCGTGACGCAGGCTATAAGCCTATAAGCATTCACTAAGTAAACAGACCTAATTTTTATAAAAAATAATTGACATTCCTCTTCCCTTGTGATATAATTTATAAGCCGCTTATCAGAGCTTTTTTAAGCGAGCCTGAATGCTCCGCCTCAACATAGCGAGTTTAATAATAGGCAGGTGCCAAAAATGTACGCAGTTATTGAAACAGGCGGAAAGCAGTACAAGGTATCTAATGGCGATACTATCTATGTAGAAAAGCTTGACGCAGCAGAAGAGTCCACAGTTGACTTCAAGGTTGTAGCCGTAAGCACAGATGATGGCTTCAAGGTCGGTACACCTTATGTCGAGGGTGCAAAGGTATCAGGTAAGGTTCTTAAAAATGGTAAGGGCAAGAAGATTACTGTCTTTACTTATAAGCCTAAGAAGAGCGAAAAACGCAAAATGGGCCACAGACAGCCTTACACAAAGGTACAAATCGAAGCTATCGAAGCATAATGATTAATGCGGAATTTTTCTCTTTACCCACAGGCGAACTAATCGGTTATCGTATAAAAGGTCATTCAGATATGGCAGAAAGCGGACAAGATATTCTCTGCGCTTTCGTTTCGAGTGCAGCTATACTTACCGCTAATACTATTTCTGAGGTCATTAAGGCAAAAGCCGATATTTATGACGATGATGGCGAAGTTTATGTTATGATAAAGAGAAGTGACGCAGTGCTTTGTAAGGATATTCTTGAGGGCTTAAAGCTTCACCTTATAAACACTGAAGAAATGTATCCGAATAATCTTACTGTAAACTATACGGAGGTGTAACAAATGCTAAAGATTAATATTCAGCTTTTTGCTCATAAAAAGGGACAGGGTAGTTCTCACAACGGTCGTGAATCTGAGTCTAAGCGTCTTGGCACAAAGCGTGCAGACGGTCAGACAGTTCTCGCTGGCAACATTCTCGTAAAGCAGCGTGGAACACACATTCACCCAGGCAACAATGTTGGCCGTGGTTCTGATGATACTCTCTTTGCTAAAATTGACGGTGTTGTCAAGTTTGAGCGTGTTGGTCGTGACCGCAAGCAGGTTTCTGTTTACGCAGCTGACTAATAACAACTGATTTTTAATGGGAAATCCTTCAGGGGTTTCCCATTTTTTTTTATTGTTTTTCGATTACAACTTTCAAGTGTCTGCAAAATAAAAAACATAGCCCATTTCTGAGCTATGTCTTTTTTATTATGATTGTATCTTAGAGTACATCAAGCTTTAATTCGTCGCCATCTGCTCCGAGATGAATTCTGCCAATCGGAATGCTTCTATTATCAATAATTGCAGAGGCTATCTTATCTTCAACCTCTTTGCGTATTACATTTCTAAGGTCACGAGCACCACTCTTACCACCATAAGCCTTCTTAGCAAGAGCTTTCTGTGCATTCTCATCAAATGTAAATTCTATTCCCTTTTCTGCGAGAGAATCTATATATTCGCTAAGCATAAGCTTTGCAATCTTGACAAAATCGTCCTCACTAAGATGACGGAAAACTATAATCTCATCTATACGGCTTATAAATTCAGGTCTTAAAAACTCTGACAAGGCTGCATAAACCTTTTTTCTTTAGTTGCGTCTTCTTCTGTTTTGCCAAAGCCGAGTGCATTTTTCTTTCTTGTTGCTTCCTGCATTGGAGGTCATAACGATAACTGTATTCTCGAAATTAACCTTTCTGCCGTGAGCATCTGTGATAACGCCTTCATCAAGGATTTGTAGGAGAATATTTAAAACATCAGGGTGAGCCTTTTCGATTTCATCAAAGAGCAATACGGAATATGGTCTGCGACGAACCTTTTCGGTAATCTGTCCTGCTTCATCGTAGCCGACATATCCTGGAGGCGAACCGATAATCTTAGAAACTGAATGTTTCTCCATATATTCGGACATATCAAGTCTTATAAGAGTTTCTGGAGTGTCAAAAAGCTCCTTAGACATAACCTTTACAAGCTCTGTTTTACCCACGCCAGTAGGTCCTCCAAAGATGAATGATGCTGGTCGTCTTCTTGGGCTTATCTGAACTCTTGTACGCTTAACCGCTGCCGCAAGAGCTGAAATAGCTTCATCTTGACCAATAAGCTTCTCACGAAGCTTATCTTCAAAACCTGCAAGCTTATTAAGCTCGTTATCCTGAACCTTTGATGCAGGAATACCTGTCCAAAGCTCGATAACATGAGCTATATCGCCCTCTGTGACCTTGCAGCCAAGCGCTTCATCTTTAATATCATCAACAGCCTTTTCCGCAACAGAAATATCATATCTTAACTTTGCAAGCTTTTCATAATCAACATCTGTCTGGCTCTCAATATCTTCCTCTTGCTTTTTTTCATATCATCAAGCTTCTTCTTATTTTCGTCATACTCCTCAAGTCTGACATTTCTGAGTGAAGCATAGGTGCAAGCTTCATCAAGCAAGTCGATTGCCTTATCTGGCAAGAATCTGTCTGTAATGTATCTTTCTGAAAGTCTTACTGTTTTACGGACAATTTCATCTGTAACAGCTACTCTATGATATGTTTCATAGTAATCTTTGATGCCGGAAAGAACCTTTATTGTATCATCAATAGATGGCTCTGCTACTGTGATTGGCTGGAAACGCCTCTCAAGAGCAGCATCATTTTCGATGTACTTTCTATATTCAGCAAAGGTTGTTGCACCTATAACCTGAATAAGCCCTCTTGAAAGAGCAGGCTTCAGAATATTTGCTGCGTCCATAGAACCCTCTGCTGCACCTGTACCGATAAGGGTATGAATTTCATCAATGAACAGAATAATGTTTCCGTCCTCTTGAACCTCATCAATAACACCCTTAATACGGCTCTCAAACTGTCCTCTGAACTGAGTTCCAGCTACAAGCGAAGTAAGATTGAGCAGGAAAATTTCCTTGCTTTTTAAGGCGGAATGGAACATCACCACTTGCTATTCTAAGAGCCAGGCCCTCTGCAATAGCTGTCTTACCTACACCAGGCTCGCCTATAAGGCAAGGGTTATTCTTTGTTCTACGGCTGAGAATCTGAATAGCTCGCTCAATTTCTTTTTCACGACCTATAACTCTATCAATCTTTCCATCTTTAGCTTTCTTGATTAAGTCATCACAATAAAGCTCAATATGCTTTCTCTTTTTTGCTTTTTCTTATCTTCCTTTTTCTTATCTCTATCAGACTTCTTGCCATCTACTGAGGGGCTTATCGCCCTTCTTGGACAATTCATCTTCTGGTTTGCTCATAGAAAAAGGTTCTTAAAGAACGGTGGGAATGTTGGTGCACCACCTGTTGTATAACCATCATCGCTTTCATCATCTGGGTCTGTGCTATCGTCTGAAAGATTTGCCATATCTGTGTCTGCACTCATCAGTTCGTCCATTTGCTCTTGCATAGCATCGAAATCTTCCTCGGAAATTCCCATCTGATTCATAATATCTGTAACCTGCTTGATATTCAATTCCTTAGCACAAGAAAGGCAGTAGCCTTTTTGTATCACTACCGTCGCTTCCTGTACTTACAAATACAACAGCAGGTCTTTTTTGACATCTTGAACATAACATTGTTTTCCACATCCTTAATTTAGGAATACATAATTATCGAGTTAATTATGTCTTACTTGACACAATAAACGCTTATATTTTTTAGCTTTTTAAAATGCGTCATAAAAAATTTATATCCTATTTTCTTAAAAAAGTCAAGCGAATTAAGGTATTTAACAGCATAAATAACCAACTTATTTGCATATGATAAAATATGGTTTATTTAGCCTTAGATTCGCCTTCAATCTTATCTATATCATTATTATTTCTATTTTTTATAAGCTTAACAAAAATTATAGCATAGCTTACAAACGCAACTATCATAGCAATAAGTGTAAGGCTCATAAGAATAATATCTAAAACATCATTTTTATAATTAAAAATAGCACTTAAACACACCATAGTTGTAATGCTTACATAAAATATTGCTGTTGCAACCTTACCATACCATTTTGCAGCAGGTGGTCTTATCTTCATACAAAGTAAAACTGCGCCGCCAATAAGCATAAGTATATCTTTAGACATAAGTATAATAACAATAGGCCATACACTTGGGAATAATATTGCAAGACATATAACAACTGCAATAAGTGTAAGCTTATCAGCTATTGGGTCTAATATTTTTTTTCCAAGCTGTGTGACTTGATTAAATTTTCGGGCTATAGCTCCATCGAACATATCAGAAAGCCCTGATATTAATAAGTATATGCCTGATTCTATAAATCTCTCATTCAAAAAAAAGAAATAACCAATGGAACAATTACCACAATACGAATAAACGAAAGGATATTTGGTATGGTTAGATTCTTCTTTAGAATATCTACTCCCTTGCTCATAAATTCTCTCCTTGAAAATATTATGCACCAGTAATAATCGAAATAATAAACGATGGAATATTTACATTATAAATCAATTTGAATAAAATACTTGAGTTTACAGCGTTATTAAAAGCATTATACGAATCTGCGTCCAGAGAAAGAACAATCGCATCAACTAAAATAATTAAAGTCATTATAATAAATATAGCCTTAACTAAACCAAATAAAGCACTAAAAATATTAATATTTTTAAATCGTTATTAGCAAAATATTTAGAAAACTTAGATGATAAGGTTATTATAATAACCATAAAAATCGTAAAAAATACAACCATACTTATCTTTGTCATATATGAAATGACATATGGTGAAATCTGCTGCTCAATAGCTTCTGTAATAGTATTTGAATTATTTACTGTGCTTGAATTTAAAAAGTTTGATGAATTTATGCCATCAAAGCCTAATGAATTTTGAACCATTTTAGGCAACGCATTAAATATATTTTCAGAGATAAATCCACCATCTTTATAAATAACTGAATCTACCGAATTCATTATTGCACTTTTAAAGCTTATATTATATCCTGCTATTGCAAAGAACCAACCTAAAAAAAGCAGAACCAACCGCCGATAATATTCCTCCAACAAATTCGATTATTGATGTAATCAAACCTCTTTTTATGCTTGTTGCTGTAATCAAGATTATAATAACCACAGTAGTTATATCCAAAGCAACACTCAACATATCCATAAAAATATCTTCCCTCTTACCACCACAATTATCTGTTTTTTAGAACAAAAATATCGAATAAATTTTCACCATCACGAATCGAATATTTTGTAGAATAACAGATAAATATATAATATCACATAAGAGGAAAAAGCACAACATCTAAATTTAATATAGTTTACACTTGATTTTTATAAAATATTACAATAAAAGAGTTTTATATTATTTATATGGCACAAGCTTTTTAAAGTGGTAAAAGAAAAACGCCTTTCGGAACTACCGAAACAGCGTTTAAACTTAGCCTTATTGGCCATTATAAATCAAACTATAATCAGACAGCAGCCTTACGGACAAGTGCTGATTTCTTTCTAGCAGCGGTATTCTTATGGAGAAGACCCTTAGAAACTGCTCTGTCGATACTGCTTACAGCAGCACGAACTGCTTGCTCCTTATCTGCCGCATTGTTTTCGATAGCTGTATTTGCCTTCTTGATAGAAGTTTTAAGTGCGAATTAGCAGCCTTATTTCTCGCAGTCTTAACAGCGATAACCTTAACACGCTTCTTAGCTGACTTAATATTAGGCATATGTGGCACCTCCTTTTTAAATGCTCTCGTAATAGATATAATAACATAATCTGGGCAAAATTGCAAGCATTTTTTTATTTTTGATAACTTATATGCCCTAAGGTTTATTTATATCAAAAAAAATATGTTTAAATGCACAAGTTTATTTTTTATTTTTAGATTCGTAAACTTTTAAGACATCTTCTACCTTGCCATCGCAAATAACTGTACCACTTTTGAGATATATTGCACGAGTACAGACTTCTTCGACATTATCTTTATTATGGCTGACGAAAAGAACTGTTACTCCTGATTTAATCAAATCTTTAATTTTGTTTTTACACTTCTTTTTAAAGCTTGCATCACCAACGCTGAGAGCTTCATCAACAACAAGTATATCAGGCTCTATATTGATATTTATAGCAAAACCAAGACGCATTTTCATACCGCTTGAATGGGTTCTGACAGGCTGGTCTATATATTCGCCAAGGTCGGCAAACTCTACTACTCTATCCTCCATATTACCTTTGATTTCCTTATCCTTTAAACCAAGAAGGTAGCCTTTGAGATATATATTTTCTCTGCCTGTCATTTCATTTGAAAATCCTGCTGTAAGCTCAAGCAAGGCAGCAACTCTGCCCTTTACTATAATATCACCTGTATCAGGAAATGATACTCCTGTAATCATTTTAAAAAGAGTAGATTTACCAGCACCGTTGTTGCCAACTATGCCAACAGATTCACCTTTATAAATCTTAAAGCTTACATCATTGAGTGCCTTATGCTTATGAAGCTTTTTAGAATGATAAAACAACGCTGAAAACTGCTCTCTGCTACTTTTTATATAATGTATAGGTTTTACTTACATTTTTAAATTCGATAATAGGCGTTTCTTTAGCCTCAATCTCGTTGCTCATATACGCACCCTTTCATAATGAAATAAGCTTATTATTTCATTAGACTGATGATATAAAAATCATACAGCCGTAATTTTCCTACTATAATAAGAATTTTACATTCATAAGTATTATTTGTCAATAAGCGTATTGATAGACTTATTTAAAATTTGAGTTTAAAATTTATGGAAATCATAAAATTACAGAATAAAAATACTTTACATTCGCCAAAAACAGGTATAAAATAAAACTATAAATCATTTATGATTGGAGAAGATAACAATGAAGGTTATGGTTGAAACATCTGCACGCCATGTGCATGTAACACAGGAAACTCTTGAGAAGCTCTTTGGTGCAGGAGCTACTCTTACTAAGAAAAAAAGAGCTCTCACAGCCTGGACAATTTGCAAGTATGGAAAGAATTACTATTGTTGGCCCTAAGGGAGAAATGAAGAATGTTTCTATCCTTGGTCCTGTCAGAAAGGCTGACCAGGTTGAGCTTTCACTCACTGATTTAAGAAAAATCGGTATTGCTGCTCCTGTTCGTGAATCTGGTGACATTGAGGGTACTCCTGGATGTAAGCTTATTGGTCCTGCTGGTGAGGTTGATATTGAAAAAGGGTGTTATCGCTGCAAAGCGTCACATTCACTTCACACCCGAAGATGCAGAAAAATTTGGCGTTAAGGACAAGCAGATTGTCAGCGTTGAAGTTGGTGGAGAGGGCAGAAAGCTTATCTTCGGAGATGTTGTTGTAAGAGTAAGTGAATCTTATGCAGCTGCTATGCACATCGACACAGACGAATCTAACGCAGCAGGTCTTCCTGGAACTGTTGAAGGGGAAGTTATTGTTGGCTAAAAGCTAACACATAATATATAAAATAATATATAAAAAAACGGCAGGGCTTTACTTTAAATGAACCGACCTCCAAATCGTTAGATTTTGGTCTAACTTTTTGGGGTCGGTTCAAAATAAGCTCTGCCGTTAATTATTTAAGAAAAAAATTCAACACTGAAATGGAGTATATAACTGGAACTACTATACAGCCTGTTATAATTCCTAAAGCCACACCTGCTAAAACATCTGTAATGTAGTGAACCAAAAGATATGTACGAGAAAATGCAATTAATGCTGCTAAAAAGAGCATCGGAATTGCAAGTATTGGGTGCATAAAGAACATAACTGTTGTTGCTGCAAATGACGAGGTTGTATGTCCAGACGGAAATGAATAGTGCGGAGGATTTTTATTAAAAGTTGGTCTTCGCTGACCTTATGACAAGGACGAACTCTGCCAACAATATTTTTTATCGTAACCTCTCCACAAAGCCAAGAAACAATAATTGCTATTATTATGGCTATTCCAGAGGTTCTATATTTCTGAAAAGGCAATAAAGCTATTGCAAGAACAAACCATACTAAGCCACTATTTCCAATAGTTGTTGCACCAACCATTATTTTGTTCAACCGCTTAGTACGCAGTTTTGAAATTCTATCAAGCATACGGTTGTCCCAATCCTGAATGCGACTAAGCATATTACTCACCTCCGAAACAAAATTCAGCAAAATATATCCGACAAGCCTTTTCGCTTGCCGAATACATTACTATTCTTATTTATTATAACACATTTTAAGATAAAACGGTATACATTTTTCTCGGAAATGAGTACCAACATTTTATACTTTTTTTTTGATAAATCTGCACAGAATATAAAGTTTTATATCAAATTTAGCATAACTATATATAGTATCAATTGTATTTAAAAATTATTCAGATTCAAGCTCTATAAGATGTGCTACTCCTGGGATACTTTCACCCTGTTGTGCCGAGGTTGGCGACATTAAAGCTCCAGTTGCAATAAACAATACTCTTTTAAGCTCACTATTTTTCATTTTTTGTAATACATATGAACAAAATACCGAGCCACTGCAACCACAACCCGAACCGCCTGCGTGAACACCTTGAGAATTTATATCGAAAATCATCAAGCCACAGTCATTATGCTGACGACTTATCTGCAAGCCTTCCTTTTCGAGCAATTCTAAAAGCAAGGTTTTCCGACCATACCGAGGTCACCTGTTAGAATTAAATCAAAATTTTGTGGCTTTTCTTTTTGTATCTGAAAAATAATCAAGTATAGTCTGAGCCGCCGCAGGAGCCATCGCCGCACCCATATTATTGGCATCTTTAATACCCATATCAGTGATTCTTCCGATTGTTATACGCTTGATTTTTACGCCACTTCCACCTCTCTGAATAATTGCGGCTCCAGAACCTGTAACTGTCCATTGAGCAGTCGGTGTTCTCTGTCCTCCATATTCAAGCGGAAAACGGAATTGTCTTTCTGCTGAACAGAAATGTGACGATGTAACAGCGACACATCTATCAGCGGCAAAAGCTATCTGCGAACACTGATGCCATTGAAATTGTCTGAGCCATTGTAGAGCAAGCCCCATATTGACCAAGGAAAGGTATTCCCCAAGGCACGAAGCCCAAATGTTGAGGAAATACACTGATTAAGTAAATCTCCTGCGAAAATATAATTTATACTTGAGGCATCTATATCCGCCTTTTTTAGAGCTAATTCTACCGCAGACTTTTGTAGAAAGCTTTCAGCTTTTTTCCCAAGAGGATTCGCCAAATTTATCATCGCTGTATGTTTTGTCAAAATATTTAGCAAGAGGACCTTCTGCCTCTTTATGACCAACAATAGCAGCATTATTTAATATTCTAACATCATTTTCGATTTCAAGAGTATATTTTCCTATTCTTTTTTTGGCATATCTTATGCATCCTCCAATATGAGATTTCATAGATATTATTTCCAAAGTAGATTTATTTATTCAAAAATAAAATCGGTGGATTTAGTCCACCGATTTAGAAATCAAGAGAATTTAAGGGCTTTGGCCTTAAAGCCCACGACCTTACAAGCCTTTAGCAAGGCTTGAGCGAAGCTTTTTAATTTATATAATATATTTATTCGATATAGTCAAATTCAATTTCGTAAATGTCTACTGGGTCGCCCTCAGCTATGCCAGCTTCTTTAAGAGCATCAATAACGCCTGTTTTTATAAGCATACGCTGGAAGTACTGTACGGATTCGCTGTCATCAAAGTTGATTGAACGAATAAGCGTAAGCAACCACTCGCCCTCAACAAAGAATATACCGTCCTGAACTGTAACCTTGACTTCTTGCTTACCAAGCTCGTCCTCCTCTATAACCGGAGCTGGCTCTGGCTCGTAGTGAGAAATAGGAGGAAGTTTAGAGAGCATCTCTTGAATACGCTTTAAAAGCGGTTCTGTCTGATATGCAATAGCCGCCATTATTGGGAAAAATTCATATCCTTGGTCTTCTATGAACCTTCTGAAATCTTCAACAGCCTCATCTGTTGTAAGGTCACACTTGTTACCTGCAACAATCATTGGACGCTCTGCAAGTTCCGGATTGAATTTTTTAAGTTCTTCATTTATAATACGGAAATCTTCTTTCGGGTCTCTGCCCTCACTGCCTGAAACATCAACTATATGAACAAGCATACGACAGCGTTCAACATGACGCAAGAACTGATGTCCTAAGCCTACGCCTTCACCCGCTCCCTCAATAAGTCCAGGAATATCTGCCATTACAAATGAGCTTCCCTCGCCCATTCTGACAACACCCAAAACTGGAGTTATTGTTGTGAAATGATAGTTAGCAATAACAGGCTTTGCCTCACTTACAACTGAAACAAGTGTACTTTTGCCAACATTAGGATAACCAACCAAGCCAACATCTGCAAGAAGCTTTAATTCAAGAGAAACCTCCATACTCTCTCCGGGCAAACCAGGTTTTGCAAAGCGTGGAGTTTGTCTTGTAGGTGTTGCGAAATGAGTATTTCCCCAGCCACCTCTACCGCCCTTTGCAACAATAACAGGCTCATCATCTGAAATATCAGCAATAATTCTGCCTGTATTAGCATCTTTAATAAGAGTTCCACGAGGTACACGAATAACTAAATCTTCAGCTTTCTTACCATTACAGCGAGCACCTCTGCCGTTCTCACCCTTTGGTGCTTTATACTTGCGTTTATAGCGGAAATCTGCCAAGGTTGAAAGGTTATCGTCAGCCTTGAAAATTATATTTCCTCCTCGACCGCCATCTCCACCGTCCGGACCACCTGCGGCAACATATTTCTCTCTATGAAAGGCAACCGCACCATCTCCGCCGTCACCTGCTGTTATCTGTATCTTAGCTACATCTACAAACATTATAAATTTCCTCCTTTTTAAAAAAGATTAAATCTTCTAAAGTGTTTCTCCATCAACTAATAATATTTTATTATATCTATAAAATTTCTCACAGCCAAATTCTTCTATAAATCTAAGTGTATATATATTTATTGAAAGCTCTGTTACAAAGACAGTCATTTCCTGACTTGCTCCAAAAATAAGCTCCATAAAATCAAAGGCATATTCCAGCGACTTAGAAAGCTCATCAATGTCATTATCAAGTAGTGCTGTATCTGCATCAAAAAGATTTTTAAGAGTATCAAAGCTTTCAGAATCTTTTGAGTTTTCTATATATTCTTTAAGCTTTTTTGGCAGTGGCTTTTAGAACTTCTGCTCTTTCGGGAGTTATTCCCTCACTGCTATATTCTTCTCTTAAAGAATTTATTTGAGCAAGCAGCAGCTTTGAAGTTTCTCCGCTCTCAGAAGATTTAATCTCTTTCAAAACATCAAATATTTCAGTAATAGTATTATTCTTAAATAGTACCGCCTTTGCTCTGTTTGCAAGCTTAGCAACAAGTATAGATACTACACTAAGTCTTTCGTCAAATGGTGCACCGCTAAGCTTTTTGAGATTATAGTTTTCAAATCTGCCTGCAAGAACCTCATCTATCGGATATTCTTTTTCATAACGGATATAAAGCTCATAATAATTTGCAAAATCTACTGCAATTTTTCTATGCTGAATAAACTGATAAACTATACTATCACTTATCTGTACACCCATCTGCTCATAAATGCTCATAGTCTGCGACAAATCTTCCCAGCCACGGGCTGTGGCAAATTCTGTTCCATCTACGCTTTCTTCAATTCGATAGAAATTATTTCGTCTTAAATCAAGATAGGAAATAATCGCAGGGTGAATCCCTTTTTTATAAGCATATTCTTTCCAGACAGGGAAATTTTCTCTTACATCTATACGCTTTACTCTATCAAGGGTTACTATATCAAGCTCTCGGACAGATTTATTATATTCTGGTGGGTTTCCTGCAGTAGCAAGCACCCAGCCATTCGGTATATCTGTATTGCCAAAACGCTTGAATTGCAATAATTCAAGTATTGCAGGAGCAAGAGTTTCTGAAACACAGTTAATTTCATCTATAAAGAGTATGCCCTCTTTAAGTCCTGAACTCTCTATTTTATCATAAACGGCAGCAATAATTTCACTCATGGTATATTCTGTAACAGAATATTCCTTGCCCATATAATCTTTTTTTTTTACAATAAAAGGCAAGCCTACTGCACTCTGTCTTGTATGGTGAGTAATTGTATAGGAAACTAAGGCAATTCCACATTCCTTTGCGACTTGCTCCATAATCTGAGTTTTGCCTATTCCAGGAGGCCCCATAAGTAAAATTGGCCTTTGATGTACTCTTGGAATTATATACTCACCCTCTGAGTTTTTACTCAAGTATGCCTTAACTGTATTTATAATTTCAAGCTTTGCTTCTTTAATATCCATTATATAACTGCCCCGATTATTTTGAATTTCTGCGTTTTACAAGCTCCTCTAATTCTTGCTTTGTGAATTTATACTTCTTATTGCAGAATTGGCAAGATGCTTCCATAAAACCTCTCTCGTCAGGAAGTGAGAGAGAATTTCTTCATCTTTAAGCGTGCTTAAAGAATTTTCAACTCTTTCACGACTGCAATTACATACATAATTTATATTATTCTCATCAAGAACCTCAAGATTAAAGCCCTCAAGAGCCTTTTGCAAATATCAAGTATACTCATACCTTTTTGCAAGCATAGTTGTCATAGGCTCTAAAGTACGAATATTTTCCTCAAGCTTATCAATAGTTGTATCATCAGCCATAGGAAGTAATTGAATAAGGAAACCACCCGAAAGCATCATTTCGTGGCTTTCTTTATCAAGCAAAACACCAAGAGAGCATACAGTTGGCAACTGTTCACTTCTTGCATAATAGTTCGTAATATCCTCGGCAATCTCGCCCGAAACAAGCTCAATCTGTCCAAGGTAAGGCTCACCCTGCCCGAAATCCTTCATAACATTAAGAATACCATTTTTACCAACAGCCTCGGCAACATTTATCTTGCCATTTTCATAATAAGTAGTAGGACAACCTGGGTTTACACAATATCCTCGGCAATTTCCCTTACTGTCGCCAACAGCTATAACCGCTCCCAAAGGTCCGTCACCGTTCACACGCAGAGTAATTATGCCCTCTTTACTCTTTAGTTGAGTTCCCATAAGAGATGCCGCTGTCAATAATCTTCCGAGAGCTGCTGTTGCCGCTGGGGAAGTTTTATGAAGCTTTTTGTGCAGTAAAAACTATATCTGAGGTTTCTGCTGCAGTAACAGCAATAGCACCATCATCAGTAATACATCTTATAATTTTATCCATTAAATATCATTCCTTTATTTTTATTTTAAAACAATATAAATTACTGTTCGGTTCTACATTTTATAATAGTATTTGTTTCCTCCGCATAAATAGTTAGTCCCTATTTTGCTTATCTAGTCTTTCATTACTCATTAACTTTACCTCAAAATTATGACCTCAAGAATATAACATTCAACAGGTAGTTGCAACAAATATTTTTCTTTCGCTTTCGGTTTTTGGCTCATCAAAGCTCATATCGTCATATATCGCAAGAACTTTCAAGCCCGCCTCATCAAGCCATTGGGTTAAATCCTCATCGCTGTATGCTCTCTCTGAAAATTCTTCTGTTTCACGGAAATATAAGCCGTTCTCATCAGGAATAAAGAAATCGAGGGTTATATTTACTATATCGGTTTCTTTATCAAGCTCATTTTGCCATGAACAGAAAACTTCGTCTGTATCAAAGACAAAGCAATTATCGCATAAAACCTCTCTGTGCTTGTAAAGTGTATTTACATCAAAAATAAACAAGCCGTCCTTAGAAAGATACTTTGCAACTCGCTTAAAGGTTTCTTTCACATCTTTAGGATTGGTCAAATGATTTATACTATCAAGAGTACATATACAAGTATCAATTTCGCTTGCAAGGTTTAATCTTTGCATTTTTTGGCATATAAATAAAATTTGCTCATCTTCAGAACATTTCTGCTGTGCCTCTGAAAGCATATCAATAGACGCATCAACGCCAAAAATATCAAAGCCTCTGCGATAAAGTTCAAGGGTAAGAGAACCTGTTCCACAAGCTAAATCGAGTGTTGTTCCAGCTTCTCTGCCAAAGGATTTTATAAGCTTTTCAATATATTCGGCTCTGTCTTTATATTCAACATTTCCTGTTAAGCCGTCATAAAATTCTGCAAATGCGTTATAGCTCATTCCTTATCTTCTTTTTTTGATTTTCAGCGAGGCGTTTAAATGCCTGTGTATAGCCATCACTGCCATAGGACAAGGCACGATTTACTCTGCTTATTGTTGCTGTACTTGCTCCTGTATCCTTAACAATATCTGCATAAATTTCGTGGTTTGAAAGCATATAGGCTACTTTAAGTCTTTGAGCCATTGCGTGAATTTCCTGGACTGTGCATAAATCGTCAAGGAAGCTATAACATTCTTCTACGGAATTAAGATTTAATATAACTTTGCAAAGAAATTCTGTATCTTCATTTACAATTTTCGGGTTCATAGCATTTTCCTCCGATAATACCATTTTAATGTAATAAAATTTTAGCATATAAAAGCACGAAAGTAAAGGTGTGAAATATCTTATTAATATCTCAAGTTCAATAAAATAAGGTAATTAAAATTTTTATCAAACATAAATCAATAATAACTTTTAAAGATTTAGTTATTAAGTTAATACACAGAATGTGTCTTTTCACTTGACATAATCAAACGAATGTTCTATAATTAAATATAGAAAGTCTTGATGAAATTGCTATATAAAGCTTTCTCCGTCAGCTTTATATTAAAGTCCGAACATTGCTGAGAGCTTTCTTATGCGTAATATTAACAATTTTCCTTAGATTTATTTTAAGGCGGTTTGTAATATAACGCTATTTTTTAACAAGTTGAATACACATTTAGTGTATAAATATTAAAAAGGAGGAATTATGACAGAAATTATCGTTTCGGCTAATAAAAGTATTAATCTTAAAAAAAAGTGAAAACTCCTATTATGGAGAATCGTTAGCTGATATTTTTAAGCTACTTATTCCCTATCATATAAATGGAATTTTGGCTGAAAATGCTGACATTAGCTTTTGTTTTGCAACTCCTGCTGGAAATTTAGAAAAATTTCGCTGAATGATTATGGCTTTGTGGCAACAAGATTAAGAAGTTATCTTACTTTTTATTTTCGTCCAAATAAAATTTTTTATAACAGTATTAAGTTTATTATCTGCACTTTGTTCGCTTATAGGCTCTCTCGGCGGTATTTTAGTTACTTCAAAGCTTAATCTCTACCGTCTTGAGCAGCTCGAAAAAAAGGTTGACAAGCATAACCACCTTGTTGAAAGAATGTACGAAATCGAGAAAACCGTCACAACAGCAACCAGTCTTTATGATGAAGAAATCAAGGTTATCAATCACCGTATCAGCGACTTAGAACAGGACTCAAGATAAGGGAGGGAATATGTTGGATATAACTGATTTTATAAAGCCTGAGCTTCTTATACTTGTACCCGTACTCTATATAGTAGGCTTAGGACTTAAAAAACTTCGCTTTCTGATAAATTTATTCCATTGATTCTCTGCAAGCGGAGTAATTCTTTCAGCAATCTGGATGTTTACCACCTGTGAAGTATTCGACCAGCGCTGTATTCTTACAATAATTTTCGCATCTATAACACAAGGTATTCTCTGTGCTGGAGCGAGTGTTTATGCAAACCAAATTTACAAACAACTTTTTTGATAAAAAGGGAGAGAAATAATTTTGCAAGAGAAATTAATTGATGTATCAACCTGGAATGGTAATATCGACTGGGATAAGGTCTATAAATCAGGCGTAAGATACGCTATGATTCGTTCGAGCTTTGGCATAGAAAATCCTAATCAAATTGACAACAAATTCGTCAGAAACATAGAAAATGCTATTAAAGTGGGCATCAAATGCGGTATCTATCATTATAGCTATGCAAGGTCTGTTGCTGAGGCTAAAAAGGAAGCTGATTTTTGCTTAAAAACAATAAAAAACTATAAGATAGATTTGCCCGTTGCATTTGATATTGAAGATTCTTCGCAAACAAATTTGGGCAAAGACGCTCTTACAAGCATTGTTATTGCTTTCTGCGATAGAATCAAGTCTGCTGGCTATACACCGATGTTATACTGTAATCCAAGTTGGCTTAATAGCTATCTTCATAAAGATAAGCTAATTGGTAAATATGACTTGTGGTTAGCTCATTGGGGTGTATCTTCACCTGCTTTTAAATGCACTATCTGGCAATACTCAGACAGTGGCATAGTTTCAGGCATTTCTGGAAATGTAGACCTTAATTATATTTATAAGGATTATAGTTCAAGCTCAAAACCAAGCAAACCAACTTCTACAAAACCAATTGAAAAGCCTGATAAAACTACTTCAACTATTAAAGTAGGCGATAAGGTTACTGTTAAAAATCCGATAATCTATGGCACAAATAAAACCTTTGCTGTCTATGAAAAACAATATGATGTTATAGAGATAGTTGGTGACCGAGCTGTTATTGGTATCGGAAATCAGATAATTTCAGCTATTGCAGTAAGCAATTGTATCAAGTATAAATAAATTCTTATGAAGCTCAATAACAGCAAAATCATATGATGAAATTCGTTTCATAAGTCTTTCTCTCTCTGTCATTTTTCAGCACCTCCACACTCCTCACAGTTCGGGCAGAAGGGCTTGTCTAAGCAAGGAAACATAGTTCCACTTGAAATTCCTTGCTCTACACCATAAAGTCTTTGAGCATTCTGATATGGAACATATGCCATAGCTATCACAGGATTATCAGGAAGCGGAGAAATATTATATTCCATGGCCTTTTGCCTTATAATATCTTCCATACAAATAAACTCCTTTCATAAATTATCAATACATAATATGCAAAATTCTGCTGATTGCTACCAAAAAAAATTTGACAGTGATTGAAATATATGATATTATAAAAATTGCGGCAGTTCGTAACCATCCTGCCGGGACAAAGCCAATAGGTACTTTGTCTGATCAAAACTAAGGAGGAAAAGGCATAAGGCATTGTTATGCCCTTTTTAATACACCTCTTTTAGGGTGTATTTTTTATGCCGAAAAAAAGTATGGAAAGGTACAATATTATTTCTGAAAAGAACAAACGAGAAATAGTTCTTCTTCGAGGCTCAGGCTGCGTTTATAAGAAATGCACCTTCTGTGACTACTACACAGACAGCTGTAAAAATCCGCAGGAAAACTATCTTCTCAACCAATCTGTCTTGGAACAGGTCACTGGTCAGTATGGCAACCTTGAGGTCATCAATTCAGGCTCGGTCTTTGAGCTTGACGAAAAAACTCTTGACCTAATAAAAAGTATTTGCCACGAAAAAAAGATTTCAACTATTCATTTTGAGTCGCACTATCTCTATCGAAAGAAAATTCCTGATTTGAGAAAATATTTTTCAGAGTTCGACCTTAAAATGAAGCTTGGCCTTGAAACATTTGACTATGATTTTAGAGAATCCGTTCTGCATAAGGGCATCAACGATAAAAATCCATCTATTATTGCAGAACACTTTGATGAAGCAAATTTTCTCTTTGGAATCACTGGTCAAACCGTTGAAAGTATGAAGCAGGATATTGAGCTGGGTTTGGAAAATTTTGAAAGAATCTGTCTTAATATTATGTGTGACAATACAACGGGGGTTTCACCAGATAAAGCCGTTATAGACAGCTTTATTAAACAGCTCTACCCTATTTATAAGAATAATGAGCGTGTTGACATCTTAATTAATAATACTGACTTTGGAGTGGGTGACTGATATGAATGAGATTTTACTTATTAGTTCTGTAATTTTTATCTATGGTATGGCACTTGTTGGCTATAAATTCTTTGGAAAAACTGGTCTTTACTGTCTTTCAGCAGTAGCTACTATCCTTGCAAATGTTGAAGTTATATTGCTTATAAACGCATTCGGAATGGAACAAACCTTAGGAAATGTACTCTTTGCTGTAACTTTCCTTATAACCGACATTCTTTCAGAATGTGAAGGCAAAAAAAAGGCAGCAAATAAAGCCGTCTTTGTGGGAATTTTTTTTCATCAATATTCTTTTTGATTTTATCACAAAGCTGGTTGCTATATACCCAAGTGTAAACGATACTATGATGGATTCTGTAAAATCAGTTTTCGGAAACACTCCAAGAATGATTATTTCATCACTTCTTGTTTATGCAATAAGCCAGTTCTTTGATGTATGGCTTTACCATAAATGGTGGGGCTTTACTGAAAAGAAATTCGGTAATAAGAGAAAATTCCTATGGTTGAGAAACAATGGTTCAACACTTATAAGTCAAATTCTTAACACTGCACTCTTTACATTCCTTGCCTTTGTAGGAACATATGACTTACCAACTATGATTTCTATATTCTTCTCAAGCTATATAATTTATGTATTTACAAGCCTTTTAGACACACCATTTGTCTATCTGGCAAGACGAATCAAAGATTCGGAAGTAAAAAACAAGGTTAAGGGCTTTGCCCTTAAAATCCACGAGGGACTCCGTCCCTCAACCCTGCAAGCCTTTGAAAAGGCTTGAGCGAAACTTTTCATTGTCTTATGGGAAGTTTTTAATCATACATAAAGACAAATAGAAACAGCGGTATATTACGAGCTTTTCTGTAATATACCGCTGTTAATTTTTAGTTTATTAGTCTACTTTAATAACCACCAATGATTGTGGGAGCATTGTAATTTCTTCATTTTCAACACAAGCCTTGCCTATCGCAAATACTTGTTCACCATCAAACTTGCATGGTGCTTTCTGCTCTTTATCTGTTGGGTTTACTGCAATAACGAATTTACCACGCTTAAAGATAAACGGATACTTTCCGCTCTCTGCATAAACAACCTCAAAGTCACCATCAGACTGCAAGTCCTCATTTTTCGTGGCGGAGCTTGATTACCTTACGAATAGTATTAAGGATAGAATCTTCGTCCTTCTCCTGTGCAGAAACTGTTGGTGCATCTGCTGAAGTATCAACAGGAAGATAAAGCTTATCAGCCGAAGCAGTAGAGAAACCATGATTTGCGGAATCGTCCCACTGCATAGGTGTTCTTGTTCCTGTACGGCTAAATCCGCCTTCCTTGCTTTGCAAGCCCTCCATAAACTTCATACCAATTTCATCACCATAATAAAGGAATGGCACACCTGGCATTAAGAATACAAATGAATATGCAAGCTTTGCCTCAAGAGGACTAAACATCTTAGTCATTCTTGGGGTATCGTGGTTGCAGGTAATAAAGCTAATATAACCTTTGCCCTTTATAGCCTTTAACTCGTCGAGATAATCATCAAGGAATTTTGTAATATCGCCTTTGCCATTTTTGAGAAAACAGCCTTGCATTCCCCTGTTTCCTTATCCTTTTCTCTGAAAAGATAACGATAACCATTGTTATCATGGTCGAGGTAGAAATCACTGTGGAAGCCTGCACCGATTGATGTATGAGGTCTGCTCCATTCAGAAATAATTGCTGCCTCAGGATATTCCTCATCAAGCATCTTTCTGATATTACGCCAAACCTTGCAGGTTTCTGGCTTTTCGCCGTCCTCATTCTTAACGAGTGAGTCTGCCATATCTACTCGGAAACCATCTGCACCCTTATCAAGCCAAAAGCGCATAACATCTTTCATAGCTTCAACTGTTGCCTGACAATCTGGGTGGCTTGGCGGGAGCTGCCAATTTGGGTGTGTAATCTCTGCAAAACCATAGTTCAAAGCTGGCTGTGAGCTAAAGAAATTTACAAGATAGTTGCCATCACGATTTGTGATACCACAGACAAATTTATATTGTGGCGGTGCTTCCCATACACTATCTGTCCATATATAACGGTTTGAGAACTCATTTTTTTCAGGCTTCTGACTTTCGATGAACCATTCGCATTGGTCGGAAGTATGTCCTGGAACGAGGTCAAGAATAATCTTAATTCCCTTTTCGTGAGCTTTATTAAAAAGCTCAATGAGGTCATCATTTGTGCCATATCTTTCTGCGACAAGCTTATAATTACGAACATCATATCCTGCATCCATAAACGGCGAATCAAATATAGGATTTAGCCAGATAGCATTACAGCCAAGGGATTTTACATAATCCAACTTGGAAATAATACCAGCAATATCACCTATACCGTCACCATTGGTGTCGCAAAAGGTCTGGGGATAAATTTCATAAAAAACAGCATCTTTTAACCACTGTGGCATTTCTAATACCTCCAATAAGCTTATTTTTATATATTTTAACAGATTATTCCCGATATTACAAGGAATAATAGTATATTTTGCTTAAACATAATAATTATTATTTAAGCTCATTAAACCTATTGTATCTTATATTAATATATTCATCTTTTTTTTTTTCTGCCAGTAGAAATCATATATTCGCCTGTTCTCTGTCTACTAATAGTAATATTCTTTTTGCCCGTTTCAAGTAAAGCTTTAAGTTCATCAGAATTAATTATAACTAATTCTCCCTTTGAAAAAATATCTACTATGCAAACAAGCAATATAAAGAATTTTTTTCCACTACTTAAATACTCGTTTAGTTCATCAAGCTCTTTTTCTATATTAAAAATCCAATTATCGTATAAACCATTGTTACTTATACTACTGCTTTTAATATATAGCTCACATTCTTTATTATTTACTGAAATCTTATATATATTCCTTCTTTTTTTCCACTTGATACAAGTGTTGGATATATTCCGTTACTCATTAAAGCTGATATAGCAGCTCCATAAGCAAAGTCACTTTTTTTAATTCCGACATAACCACTACCTCACATTGAAATTATTTTATATATTATATCATACTATAATTTACTTTGCAATTATAGTTATATTATGATTTTATAAATTCTTGACCTGAAAAAGGAAAAGTGATATACTAATTTTAAATAGAATATTTTCAGACGGAACTGAGGGAAATCAGTGAGAATCTGATGCAACCGCCATTACCGTATGTTGAGGCTTTAGCCAAGATTAAGTCGGGTCGCTCGCTGTTTGATTTATAAACTTATTGATACTTTCGGGCATTTGGGAAAGTACAGAGTAAGGAGTTATTAAGTATTTAGCTTGATAGCTTGTTTTCTGTGCCAATTTGCAGTTTGTGAATTGGCTTTTTTTTTTTCTCTTTTTCTCGAATTTATTATAAAATTTTTATTAAGGGGAAAATCAAAATGAAATTTAAAAAGAATCTTATGCTCTGCTTTAGCAGCAGCTCTTGCAGTAAGCTCATACAGCATTTCTGCATTTGCTGATGATGAAAAGCAAATGTCCGTGACAGTAAGAATTGAGGGAATCAGCAAGAATTTATACTATGATACTGTTGAGGTTCCTTATACAGGCGATAATCTTACAGTTCAGAATGCTCTTATGTATGTTGACGAAAAGAACGATGATATTACTATCAGTGGCATTGAGAGTGGCTGGATAACCGCTGTTAATGATGATATGCAAGCTACCTTCGGTGGCTGGGATGGTTGGCTCTATACAGTAAACGGAGTTTCTCCGACAGATACAGTCAACAATTACAATCTTTCTGAGGGCGACAGCGTTGTTCTTTATTACGGTGACCCATACGGTGTTGGTATGCAGTATCCAGAGGTTGATGCTTCTAAAATCAGCGAGGGTATTCTTACATTCACAAGCCAAGATACAACATATGATGCAGATTATAACCCAAGCATAAGCACAAACCCTGTAACAGACGCAACTGTTGAGTGGGGTACTGATAATGGCACTGTAAGCTATACAACCGACGAAAATGGTTCTATCAACATTGAAGATAAGTACTTAACAGAGGGTAAGCATTCTCTTTCTATAAGCAAGCTTAGTGAAAATGGTATTCCGCTTGTACTTCGCCTTGCACCTGATTATGAGATTAATGTTTCTGCAAAATCTGATGAATCAAGTGCTGAGAGTTCAGAAGTAAGTCAGGAAAGTTCGACTGAATCTAGCACAACTGAAAGCTCACAACCAGAAGTAAGCACAGAATCTTCAGCAGAACCAACAAGCACAGTATCTACAACATCTCAAAACGGCAAAGCACCTTCAACCGGTGATTCATCAGCAATGACTATCGTTGCTTTAACAACTGCTATGGCTTTTGCAGTAATCTTAATGACAAGAAAGAGAAACAATGAAAAATAATTTTGCGAGTAGAATAATTTCAATTATGCTTCTTGCAGTTATGTTGGCAGGGATTTTCATTCCTGCCAATTTTTTTGCATAACAGCAGAGGCAGTAGCTAATGATACAGAAAGCGTCATTGATGGCATATTAAAATGGAAACAGAATGGCTCAGCACAAAATCTTGCTGATGAAATTAGCGATAGCATGGGAAACAGTATTTCTGATTGGTATGCAATTTCAATCTCACGATATAAGTATAATATTGATTTTTCAAAATGCGTCAATTCTCTTGATAAATACACAAATTCCGCTGAAAATCTTCGTGCTACTGATATGCAGAGAATTGCTATAGCCTATACTGCTATGGGGAGTAAATCTGATTATATTAAAACTGCACTCAATGGTTCTATCGGTAAGCTTGGAATTATGAGTTATGCTTATGGTCTTATTATGCTTGATTGCGGGGCATACTACGGCAGTATGACACGAGATGAAATCATCAATAAAATTTTGTCTATGCAATTTTCTGACGGTGGCTGGGGACTTATGCAAAATTCTGATGTCGATGTCACAGCTATGACCATTCAGGCTTTGGCAAGATACTATAAGCACAGCGATGTCAAAACTGCTATTGATAAAGCACTTGATTATCTGTCAAAAAGGCAACAGACTGACGGTGACTTCAAAAGCTATGGCACTCCTAATGCAGAAAGTACTGCACAGGTTTTGCTTGCATTAAGCACTATGAAAATTAACTGCAATACTGATAGCCGATTTATCAAAAATGGAAATACAGTTTATGATGGACTTTTGAAATATCATAATTCTGACGGAAGTTTTTCTCATACATATGGTGGTAACAGTAACCAGCTTGCAACTGTTCAAGCTTTATATGCAACTATTTCACTTTGGCGATTTGAAAAAGGAAAAACCGCTTTCTTTGAATTCGTTAGCAACAATATTCAAAGAGAAATTAGCACAAAGCCTGAACCAAAACCAAATAAAGATAATTCAAAACCAAATAATTCAAGCTCTATAAGTTCTAAGCCTGATAGTTCAAGCAGTAGCAATAACAGTAATAGAAATGATACTTCAAGCTATTCTCAAGCTTCTCAGACAAGTAAGCCAAGTCAAAGCAGCCGTATAAATTCGAATATTTCAAGCAAAATCGAAGGTTCAAAAGCCGAATTTTCAACAAACAGCAAGCAAAATGTTGAAAACTCAGCCATAAGAAAAGCTGAAAGTAGCGAAACCTACTTTAGAAAGCGCAAAAACTGAATCTATTGAAAATTCTGATATAGAAGAAATATCCGAATATAACAAAGAAAGTTCAAATCTTTCAAAAATAGAAAGCTCTGACATTGTTGAAAAACAAGATATGAATTATAATCTTATTATTGCTTTATGCTTATTGGGAATTTTCGTTGTAATATTTGTTGTGCTTATTATTCGCAAAAAACTAAACAAAACGAATATTATAGTTCTTGTTGCGTTATTTGCAGTTTTAATAAGTATTTCACTTACTATAAAGATTGAAACGCCAAACCAATACTACAATGAAGCTTCGGATAATAAGCAAAATACCAAGACAGTAACTATATCAATCTCTTGTAAAAATGCTATCGGAAAAACTGATAATAAAAAAATTCCTGAGAATGGAATTATTCTTGATGATACAGAGTTTTCAATTTTAGAGGGTGATACTGTTTTTGATGTGCTTGTTTCAGCAACAAAGAAAAATAAAATACAAATTGATTATGATAGCTCAAACGAAACTGTATATGTCAAAGGAATAAACGGCTTATATGAATTTGATTGCGGAGAACTTTCTGGTTGGATGTATAAAGTAAACGGCGAAACACCAAATGTTGGCTGTTCGGGCTATAAACTTAAAGACGGCGATGTTATAGAATGGGTTTACACTGCTAATATCGGAAAGGATTTATAATGAGAGCTTTTTCAGAACACAACCCTATTGCTATTTTTATGCATTTTATGCTGACAATAATCATAGCAATGTTTATACAAAATCCAATAATATTACTGCTTGCCTTGTTTGGCTCGATACTCTATTATGCTGTAACCTTTAGAAAAAATCTCTGCAAAAATGCTTACTTTCTGGGGATTGCTCTTTTTACTGATTTCGCTTATAAATCCTATATTTTCGCACAAAGGCGAAACTGTTTTATTATTTATAAACGGAAAAGCTATAACTCTTGAGGCTCTTTTCTATGGCATAAATAACGGAATTATGATTCTTTCGATTATGATTTGGTTTCTTGTTTTCTCGGAAATAATGACTTCTGATAAGGTTATGTATATCTTTGGAAAATTCAGCCCACGACTTGCACTTCTTGTATCAATGTCGCTGAGATATATTCCACTATATCGACAAAGGGCAGGTATTATCAACAACGCTCAAAAAACTATGGGCTTATATAAAGAAAGTAATATAATAGATAATGTAAAAGGTGGTATTCGTGTAACCTCATCTCTAATAACTTGGTCGCTCGAAACCTCTGTTGATACTGCGGATTCCTTTGCTGCTCGTGGCGGTGAGTTAAAGCATAGAAGTTCATTTTCTCTTTTTAAATTTCGCCAGACTGATACAGTTTTGATTATAATTTCTATTGTGTTATTTTCAGCAGTAATATCAGCACAAGCTGTGGGTGTTCTTTCAGTTGATTATTATGCCTCAGGAAATTTTTTTCAGCAAGCTTAGTTTTGGAATTATTGCTATTATGGCGTATTCGGCATATTTCATACTATCAGTAATTCCATTTATAACCGAAATCTTAGCACGAAAATAGCTGTAATTTGACAAGTAATCCTCAGAGCGGTATAATATCAACATATTATTATTGAGGAGCGGTATAATGTCAAGAATTGAAAACTCTCCCTGTGACCCTAAATTATTAAGTCCGTTAGCTTTAGCTTTTGTTGGTGACGGAGTTTACGATTTATTTGTGCGTGAAAGGCTTGTATGCGAGGCTAATCGCCCAGTAAAAAAGCTCAATGAAGAAAAGGTTTCCATAGTAAGATGTTCTTCACAAGCAAAGCTTGTTGAAAAGCTTATGCCAATTCTGACTGAAGAAGAGCTTGATGTACTTAAAAGAGGCAGAAATGCTCATACACAGCATATCCCGAAAAATGCAACATCGGCAGATTATCATTCAGCCACAGCTTTGGAAGCTTTATTAGGATATTTATATCTCGCTGGCAGAATTGAAAGAATAAGAGAATTATTAAAAAGTTAAAAGCTTATCAACTTCCCCAAGATACTTAAAGTTTAGGTCAAGCCTTTTTTAAAGGCTTGTAGGTCAAGGGCAACGCCCTTGTCGCTCTCCGCAGAGAGCGAAATGCCTTTGGGCGAAGCCCAACATTTATTTGTCCTTGAGCGGCGGACCTTGTCCGCCGCTTTTCCTTTGTCAGCAACATTAGTCAAAAAGTGGCGAACTTCGTTCGCCACTTAGAGGGCAAGAAGATGTTAAGGGCTTCGCCCTTAAAACCCACCAAAGGCTCTGCCTTTGGAATCCGCAAGCCTTTAAAAAAGGCTTGAGCGAAACTTTTAATTGTCTTGGGGAATTTTATCAACTTATTAAAAAAGAAAACGCAGTCAGGCTAATTTAGTCCGACTGCGTTTTTTCATTTCACTGAATATTTTATTTATCACAAAGCGTTTTCAAAAGCCTATATATATTTTCTGATGAGTTGCCCTTAGAATATCTCTATATACTTGCTCTCATATCCTCTAAGATTGTATCATCTGTCAAAAGTTCTGTTATAGTATTTGTACACTCTTTGCCCTTAATAAGTCTTACTGCCATATTTTTGGCAGTTAAAAATTCCACATTCTGTTCTTCTTGTCCTGGAATAGGCTTATATGCAGCTATCGGAAGGTCTGAAGCTATCGCCTCAGAAACCGTTAAACCACCCGGTTTTGTAACTATCAAATCTGAAATATGCATATATCTCGGAATTTCCTCTGTAAAATACAAAAAGCTTAGTTGGCTTAGATGGCTTTTGGCTTTCTTGGCTTTTTTAACAGTTTTAAAAAGGTGTTCTTGCTCAGAATTAAATTCTGCAATAAGAGCATTCTGCAAAATTGTCTTAGACAAATATCTATCAAAGGTTTCGTAAAGCTTTTCGTTTCTGCCTGTTATGAGTATAACCTGAAAATCCGGTTCTGCATTAACGATATTATGATAGATTTTTAGAACATCTGTTACACCAAAGCTACCTGCCATAATCAGAACAGTTTTTAAATCTGGGTCTAAACCTTCTTCTTCTATAAGAATATCTCTGCGTGAAACTTCATTATAGAATTCTTGCTTCACAGGTATTCCAAAAGGATAGACTTTTTTCTCTTGAACTCCACGAGCCACCATATCTTCAACCATTTCTCGGCTTGAAACAATATATGCATTAACATTTTCATTTATATATGTTTTTGTGTGGTGCAAAGTCTGTTATTATACTTACAACAGGAATATCAATTTCTCCATCACCTTTGAGCATTGCTGCCATTTCTGAAGCAAAAGCATGAGTTGTAATAATAACATCAGACTGATATTTTTTCTATGATTGGCAAAAAGCTTTTTTGCCAATCTGTGATGTAGCAATATTAACAGCTTTATTAAGAGAAGTATCTTTATCAGATGTCTTATAAATACCGCCATACATCTTAGGGGTTTTTGTTGCAAGGTAAACATAGCCACCTGTAACAACCTTATTAAGTGTTGGACTTACAACCTGAATTGCATCTATAATATTAACCTCAGCATCGCTTTCTACACTCATGATATAGTTTTTAAGTGCATTTGCAGCACTCATATGTCCTCCGCCTGTTGTTGCGGAAAGTATCAAAATCTTCATACAGTTTCCCTCCGAAAAATTTTGTAAATTAAGCAAACGAATTATATTTGAGGTATATTATACAGCAACTCTATATTTTTTTCAATAAAAATATCTTGCAAAATCAATACTATGTTTATTTAATACGAGCTTGAATATAACTATAATTCATAATAACTATGAAAAATTATCATAATTAAAGTTTTAAGCAACATTCATCTTTAAGAAAACTCCTTGAGAGGATTCCTCCAAAAAGCATTCCACTGAAATGTTTTTCTACCATCCTGTGTTTTAAGAAGTATAAAGTATTTCGCTATCTGCGGACGGCAACCAAAGGCTCTGATTTTGAAAAAGCTTGAGCAAAACCTTTAATTTATGCAGAGCTCAAACTATTTAATTTCTCCATGCTTTTTTCGTAATCAGTAATCTGACTTACGGCATTTTTTCATCAACAAAAACAACCTTTGGTGTATGAGTTCTTGCTTCATCAGGCGTAAGTGTGCAATAAGACATAATTATAATCTTATCACCCGTAGAAACACATCTTGCAGCTGCTCCATTAAGACAAATTACACCTGAACCTCTCTCACCCGCAATAGTATAGGTTTCAAAACGAGAACCATTATTTATATCTACTATCTGAACCTTTTCATATTCAAGAATCCCTGACGCTTCAAGAAGGTCTATATCCACTGTAATACTTCCAACATAATCAAGCTCTGCCTGAGTAACTATTGCTCTGTGGATTTTCGCTTTAAGCATCTCGATTTGCATTAGTACTTCCTCCCTGTTTTAAACGGAAAACGAAAAATTATCTATAAGTCTTGTCTTACCTATCTTAACAGCAATAGCAACAAGAACATCATTTTTTATTGCTTCGACATCTTGCATAGTAACTGCATCTACAACAGAAACATAATCAATCTTTGCAAGTGGTTCTGTATTTATAACTTCTGTTATTGCAGCTATAATCTTTTTGCTGTTGGTTTCGCCTGTTTTGATAACATCTATACCCTTTTTGAGTGAATGGCTCAAAATAAGTGCTGCCTTTCTTTCCTCAGGATTAAGATATGTGTTTCTTGAGCTTTTAGCCAAACCATCAGCTTCTCTTACGATAGGGCAACCAACAATCTCTATATCAATATTGAAATCTCTTACCATACGCTTAATAACAGCTAATTGCTGTGCGTCCTTCTGACCGAAATATGCTCTATCTGGTTTAACTATATTGAAAAGCTTGAGAACAACTGTGCATACTCCTCTGAAATGAGTAGGTCTGCTCTTTCCACAAAGATTTTTTGTGATAATATCCATATCTACAAAAGTGCAGAAATCATCATAATACATATCACTCACATCAGGTCTGAAAATTAAATCTGCACCTGTATCCTCACAAAGCTTTGCGTCACGCTCTGGGTCACGAGGATAGCTTTCTAAATCTTCTGTTGGCCCGAACTGTATTGGATTCAGAAAAATACTTACAACGGTTCTGTCATTTTGTGCGACAGACTTCGCAATTAAGCTTTGATGTCCTTCGTGCAAGTAGCCCATAGTTGGCACTAAACCAACAGTTAAGCCTTCCTTACGCCATTCATTAACAATATCTCTGACTTCTTGAACAGTTTTTACTATTTTCATTTTCTATTCCTCCTATATTAAGGGGTCTAACCTTAAAACCTACGATAGATGCTTTTCTAAACTATTTATTTATAACCAATTTCTTGGCAGACAAACCTTCAACTTTAAGTTTCATAATACAAGTATGCTTTACCGCCTCTGGTTCAAATTCAAACTTTTCGCCACTTGGCTTGGCATATTGATTCATTAAAAGTTTAAGTGCTTCTAACTTTTCATCATCAGCAACATATTCAATTTTACCATAGCCCATTACACTCTCATATTCAGCAACAGACTTACAAGCAATATCATATGTAAGAACAGAAAGCATATTTTCCATAACAAAGCCGACTTTATTATTTTTCTTAATCAAATCGTGCTTTTTTCCAACATCTGCACCATGAAAATAGAGCGTAATTTCTTCACCATCAATCTTCATTCCAAAATTCATTGGCACAACATATGGATATTCATTAGAAAATGAAATATGACATACTCCACAGCGTTTCATAATTTCAACTATCTGTGAAAAATCTGTAATTTCTCTATCTGTTCTTCTCATAATATCACCCTTAATTAAAAGCTATGCTCATCTGTTGGAAAAGCTCCGCTCTTAACTTCACTATCATAAGCCTTAAAAGCTTCAATCATTTGCTCTCCTATATTAGCATAAGCCTTAACAAATTTAGGTTTCATTTTATCATACATAGCAAGCATATCCTGATATACAAGAACCTGTCCATCGCAATATTTGCCCGCACCGATTCCTATAACAGGTACATTAACTGCCTGTTATTGCCTTGCCAAGCTCTGCCGGAACACACTCTACAACAATAGCAAATACTCCCGCTTTTTCAAGAGCCTTTGCATCATCTATAAGCTTTTGTGCAGCCTCATTTGTTTTTCCCTGAACTTTAAATCCGCCAAAAGCATTTACAGACTGAGGAGTAAGTCCAATATGTGCCATAACAGGAATTGAAGCTTTAACTATTGCAGAAATATGCTCTGCAAATTCTGCTCCACCTTCTAATTTAACAGCACCAGCTCTGCCCTCTTTCATAAGTCTGCCCGCATTTACAAGTGCGTCATAAACAGAGGTCTGGTATGACATAAACGGCATATCTGTGACAACAAGAGTATTCTTTGCACCTCTTGCAACAGCCTTGCTATGATGAATCATATCTTCCATAGTAACTGAAAGAGTATCTTCATATCCAAGCATAACCATACCGAGAGAATCACCGACAAGTATTGCATTTATTCCTGCGGAATCTACAAGACTTGCAGTAGTATAATCGTATGCTGTAAGCATACTGAGCTTTCTCCCTTTTGCTTTGCATTTTTTAAAGGTTACTGCGGTATTTTTCATAAATTAAATTCCTCCGATTCTTTCCAAATATAGTGAAAGTCCGATTTTTTGCATAGATAATTTTTTAAATAACACAAAAGTCCTGTTTCAAATAAGAATATAGGCTTTTGCTAAAAATCGTCCTGCGACGCTATTATATCATATTGCAAGCCAAAAGTGAACTATTATTTTTATTTCGGCACTATCCCCATATTGCATAATATACTACTTGACTTTATATATCTTTTGAAATATAATATGTTTAAAATTAAAAACATTAAAGGAGATTAAGATGTCAATTAAGGGTACTGATTCTAATTCAAAAGGCTTAACACTGAAAAAGGAAGAGCTATTTTCGCAAGAAGCGTATTTATAGGTTTTCCCGCAGCAATTCTTATTTTAGACTTTATTACATCTAAAATTTCAAAGAAAAAAACGAAAACAATCAGATAAAAATGAAGAATTACAACAATATCAAAATCCTTATGAAAATAGCCGCACTTATAATAATATAAACAAATTTTTAATTCAGGAGAAATTTTATATGAATACTCAAAATAAAAAAATAATTCCAAAAATAATAGCATTGATAGTTGTATTAATAATTGGAATCACAAGTATTTTGATTATAACAAGCCTTAACAATAATGACGGCAAAGCGAAAATACAGGCAAGTACTGTTCAAATAGAACGAAAAAATGGAAGCTTAGAATGGTATGCCCTTTATAAGGTTGATGGCAAAAAACTATGCTACAATTTTAGATGGAGATAATTCAAAGCTTTTCCCAATTTGGGAAAATAGATATTTTATATAATATAAATGACCCTAATATAATATGGCGTTATAATAATACAACTACAATTATAATCAGCATAATTATTGGTATTACGATTTTAATATCTATATTTATAGTTTTATCAATGATAACATTTAAACCAAAACAGTTGACAACAGGAAAAGTAGTATATCAATATAATACATCTTTAGAAAATAATATATCGGAAGCCGTTGTTACTAATAATGACATAAACAAGTTTTAAGGAGAATTAATATGCCATCGACAAAAAAAAATTTAGTATAGGAAAAAAGGTTGCTTTAATTATTATAATTTCTGTAATAGTTATTATAATACTCTCTTTATTTATATTTAAATTCTTTTCTGGTAGTATGGGAGAGCACTCTTTTGATGAAGAAAACTTAAAAGCTCAGGGAATGGTTGCTGTAGAAGCAACTGTCACCGATTATTTAAACGAAAGTATTAATATTCATAATGATGATGATTTTAATGACTATTTAGTTTCATATTATGTTGACGACAAACCATACTCATCAATACTAAAAAGGCGACCAAACGGGAATTTCAATAGGCGATAAATTTACTGCATATTATAATCCAAATGACCCATCAGATATAATTCGACCCCTTCAATCAAGTACAACTATTATTTTTACTTCAATTATTGCATTTTCCTTTATTACTTTTATTCTTCCCATTGTTGCTGTTATTGTATTAATAGTAGTTATAGTAAAAAAAGTAAATAAGCAAAAAAAGAGAAGTCATAAACAGAGGAGAATATAACAACCCTTACAATTATAATAACATTAATAATCCTACATACAACAATCCTTATAACTATAACAATATCAATAATAATTCAAATAATCCAACATATTACAATCCTTATGATTATAACAATGATGATTATAAATAAATTATAATATGGGCGCAAAATTTATTATGAAGTTATCAACTTATATAAAATCTAATAGTATAAAAACAATCTCAATTCTCGTCCTTTGTCTTACACTGTTTGTAGTTTTGTTCGGTGTTGGCTGTTCTACCAAAAAAAGATGGTGATATTGAGGTACAGGCAACTGTTACTAATATTGAACGAGGATATGACAAATTTGAGCGAAAAAAAATATGAAAGACATTTCGTAACTTATACTGCAAATGGAAAAACATACACCTCTATTTTAGATGGACATGTATCTGACTTAAAAAATAGGAGATATTATAACCGCTTATTATAGCCCTGAAAAGCCTGAAAAAAATATCTCGACCAATACAAAATCAATCTTATGTAGTTATAATCGGAATAGCATCTTTTCTGATTATAGACTTTATAATAACAGTTATACTCCGTAAAAAAGGGCATACTTAACAAGCACAGATATATTCCAAAAAAATATAGACTTTAATTTACTGGGGAAAATTTATTTTGAAAAAATCTAAAACCATACTTGAAATGCTATTAATTGATATATTCTTTGGATTTATAATAATAACCGGTTTTATGGCAGTTTATAATGGTACTGCTCAAAGTCTTGAAAACCACGGCTATTTGCCAGTAGAAGCAACATATGTTTATGAAGATTATATTAAAGGTAGTAATAAGAAGCTTGAGGAAGCTCATTATCTTAAATATAATGTCAATGGGGTTAGTTATACATCATATATTACTGGAAATACTTATGGTATAGATGATATTGGCAGCAAATATACAGTATATTATAATCCATCTAATCCATCAAAAATCGTTTGTCCTAATTCAGCATCATCAAGAGTTTTAATCCTTATTATCTTATCTTTAGTTTCTATTATACTCATTATTTTCAATATTAGAAAATTTTCAAAAACATCAAGAAATAAAAAATATAAATATTAAGTGCTTTCTTAGAAATAAAATAAACCTCAAAAGCTGATACTTGATATTGCCTCAGAAATATGGTAAAATAGGTAATATATATTGGGAAATATCGCTTTGTAATATTTCACGAAATTAATTTATTCTTGGAGGCTTATCTATATGTCAGGACATTCAAAATGGAGTACCATTAAAAAAAAAAAGAAAAAACTGATGGTGCAAGAGCAAAAGTATTTACTAAAATCGGTCGTGAACTTGCTGTTGCAGTTCGTGAGGGCGGAAGTGCTGACCCAAATGTAAACTCAAAGCTTAAGGATTGTATTGCTAAGGCTAAGGCTAATAATGTTCCTAACGAAAACATTGAGCGTATTATCAAAAAAGGCTGCCGGCGAGGGCGATTCAAATAACTACGAATCAATCACATATGAAGGCTACGGTCCAAGCGGTGTTGCACTTATTGTTGAAACACTTACCGATAACCGTAACAGAACAGCTGGCGACCTCCGTCATTACTTCGATAAATTCGGTGGAAATATGGGTACTCCTGGCTGCGTTTCCTTTATGTTCTCTAAAAAGGGTGTTATCCTTATTGAGAGTGAAGGTCTTGAAGAGGATACTGTTATGGAAGACGCACTTGACGCAGGTGCGGCTGATTTTTCCGCAGAAGACGGTGTATTTGAGATTCAGACAGAGCCTGATGATTTCAGTGCTGTAAGAGATGCTCTTGAAGAAAAAGGGTTATACATTTGTTTCAGCTGAAGTTGAAATGGTTCCAAGCACATATACAAAGCTTACTGACGAAGAAGCTATAACAAAGATGCAAAGGCTTCTCGATGTTCTCGAAGATAACGATGATGTTCAGAATGTTTTCCACAACTGGGAATATGATGAACCAGAAGAAGATGAATAATCCTCTATAATAAAATAAAAACACAGCTCAATTTTCTATTGTCCATTTTTTATAGACTTGTTCAATTTAATAATGAGCTGTGTTTTTTTATTGCCTTAGAGTATAAAAACACCTCCTATCAAAATCTGATAGGAGGTGTTTTTATAGGTATCTAATTAGCTTATTAGCTTATTTTACTGTAACAGTAAAATACTTAGTGATTGTCTTGCCTGTTGAGTCTGCAACCTTAACTGCATACTGATAGCTGATTGCACGAGCTGGCTTATGGGTGAAGCTTGTTGCTGTTGTTGTGTGTGTAAGAGCTGTCCAGCCTGAAGCACCCTCTGGCTTGCAGAAATATCTATACTTATAAGGAGCTGTGCCACCTGTTGCCTTAGCTGTCATTGTAACTGTCTGTCCTTTTGTGATAGAAGTTGCACTGATTGTAGAAACATTTTTAAGTGTTGCAGCTGCACTTACCTTAATTGTGAAATACTTTGTGCTTGTCTTACCCTTTGCATCTGCAATCTTAACTGCATACTGATAGCTGATTGCACGAGCTGGCTTATGTGTGAAGCTTGTAGCTGTTGTTGTTTCTTGTGAGAGCTGTCCAACCTGAAGCACCCTCTGGCTTGCAGAAATATCTATACTTATAAGGAGCTGTGCCACCTGTTGCCTTTGCTGTCATTGTAACTGTCTGTCTTTTTTGATAGAAGTTGCACTGATTGTTGAAGCATTTTTAATAGTTGTAGGTGCACTTACCTTAACTGTGAAATACTTTGTGCTTGTCTTACCCTTTGAGTCTGCAACCTTAACTGCATACTGATAGCTGATTGCACGAGCTGGCTTATGTGTATAGCTTGTTTCTGTTGTTGTGCCTGTGAGAGCTGTCCAACCTGAAGCACCCTCTGGCTTGCAGAAATATCTATACTTATAAGGAGCTGCGCCACCTGTTGCTGAAGCTGTCATTGTAACTGTCTGTCCTTTTGTGATAGCAGTTGCACTGATTGTTGAAGCATTTTTAAGCTCTGTTGTTACTACACCTGCTACTGTAACCTTAGCTGTTGCTGTGAGGCCATTAGAAGTTGTTGCTGTAATTGTAGCTGTACCTGCTGAAACTGCTGTAACAACACCATTTGATACAGTTGCAACTGAATTATCACTTGATGTCCAAACAACTGTCTTGTTAGTTGCATTTGCAGGAGTTACTGTTGCTGTAAGCTGTGCTGTCTGATTAGCATTTAAGCTAAGTGAAGCCTTACCAAGAGTAATTCCTGTTGGCTTAACTGCTTCTACTTTTCCAACAGTTTTAACATAACCAGTTGAATTGTAATAACCATTTTTAACATACTTAAGGTCCCCAGTTTGATTGGTGCCATCATTGAATATAACCATCAAATTAGAATCTGTTGTGTCATATTCAAGGCCATAAAGTCCGTCACCGATGTCTTTCATTGCAATACCAGGCCAAGCAGCACCTACTGTTTGATCATTACTAAAGAGATAAACATTAATATCAGAGCCCCAGCCTGATGGTTTATCAAAGTATATGCCGTCGCCATCAAGATATGTTATTTTCTTGCCAGTAACTGTTACTGTTGCTGTTGCTGTCTTACCATTAGAAGTTGTTGCTGTAATAACAGCAGTACCCTCTGCAACACCAATTACCTTGCCCATAGATACAGTTGCAACTGATGTGTTGCTTGATGTCCAAGTAACATCCTTATTGGTTGCATTTGAAGGAGTTACTGTTGCTGTGAGAGTGGTTTCCTTTCCTTCCATAACAGTAGCTGTTGTAGGAGAAATTGTAATACCTGTTGGCTTTATTATATTCGGTTTTCACTTACCTTAACAGAAACTGTTGCAGTAAGTCCATTAGAAGTCTTTACTGTGATTGTAGCTGTACCTACGGAAACACCTGTAATCTTTCCGCCTGCTACTGTTGCAACTGCTGGGTTGCTTGATGTCCAAGTAACTATCTTGTTTGTTGCATTATCAGGTGTAACCTTTGCAGTAACTTTTTCGGAGTTGCCTTCAAGGATAGAAACAGAAGACTTGCTTACAGAAATACCTGTTACAGGAACTACTTCAATAGGCTCAGGTGCGATAGGTTCTGCTGCGCCACCGTCTGTAAGGTAATCGCCGTTTGTAATAATTCTGCCAGGTGCAGGAGTCTTAGCTGTGTCAAGAACATAAACCTTCATATTGCCCTTACCTGAAACGCTTGCAGTAAGTGTGCCGTTGGTTACATTCTGAACGTCGCCTGTAATTGCGTCAACATATTTGCCGTTAGGAATACCTGTGAATGTTGAGTCGCCTGAAATTGTTACACATACAAAGCTGTCTGTCTTATCATCTGTATAGCGTCTTTTTGAATGAAAGCTTGCCTGAGCAGCCTTCTGTTGAATACTGACCTTTACGGAGAGCAGGAATAGCCTGACGGACTCTGTTAAGTCTTTGAATATGCTGTGAAAGTGGGTGCATAAGTGTATCTGCAACTGCACCGCTGACATTACCATATACACCAAAGTCAGTTGCTGTTATTGTGCCTTCGATGTTGTCGCCGTAATATGCACGACCTGTATCTTCAAGAGGTGCATTAGGACCTACATCAATAGGAGCACCTTTTTTGAACTCAATTTCAGAACCATAGTAGATACATGGAATACCACGGAATGTAAACATAAGTGAAAGATTTTCTGCCCATGTACTCTGATCCTGGTCAAATCTCTTGTTTTCAGGAGCACCGTCCGGAGCATAGTCGTGTGAGTCAACATAGGTAACATTCCATGTTGCGTCATTGTAGGTCGTATCGCCATTCTTTGCAACCTGGAAAGCACTTTCTGCTGTCTTGAATGACCAGTGCATCGGGAAGTCGATAACACTCAGTCCTGAGAACTGGCTGTAATCAGGTGTGTGATAGTCGTTTCCGTCCAGCAAAGCGTTCTGGCTGGTTGGCTGTTCAGAAATATTGTCTGAATTATCCTTTGTATTCTGTATTGCGGATTCGTAGTTTACTTCCCAGTCAGTATCACTCCACGGATAGTCTTTTGTGTCTTTCCATGTATAAAACGGAGTTGACATTGACGGTGACTGTCTGTACCAGACGTTGCCGTTATCTCTTGTGCAGACTTCACCAAACATAAAGAAGTCTTTGCCGTTTCTCTCGCCTGCCGCCTTGAATGCGTTATTGAACACCTTGTTGAATGTAAGACGGCTTATGTGTCTTGTAGTATCTACACGGAAAGCATCGACACCCATATCAATATATTTTGAATATGTGTCTACAAGATAGTTATAAACAATCGGGTTTTCTGTGTTTAGGTCAACACAGTCACCGGCTATCTGTGCTATCTGACATGTATAATCGTCCCAGTTAAAGTTGCCGTAATGGTGATATAGATTATTAACATCATGATTCACACCATCAGTATTCTTCATAAGCGCAAGTCTTGCAGCATACTGCCTTGCAGGTAGAAGGCTTTCATAGTTATCAGGCAAACCAGAATTAGGAAGCCGTTTAAGACAGTCAACAGAACTTAAATCGCCCTCCTTAGTAAACATAGGCACAAGATTTCTCTCACCGAAGTTGCCTGTATGGTTAAAAACAACGTCCTGAATAACCTTCATACCCTTTGCGTGACAAGCGTCGATAAGATCCTGATATGTACAGTCATTTGATTCATATCTCGGGTCAACCTTGCTCATATCAAAAGCGTGATAGCCGTGGTAATCGTATCCGCTACAATTCTCTACAACAGGTGTAATCCAGATTGAAGTAAAACCGAGTGCCTTGATGTAGTCGAGTTTCTCAATAACGCCCTTAAAGTCACCACGCCAAGCCGGGTCATTCAGGTTATACTGTGTACCGTCCCAGCACTGTACATCGTTTGACTCATCGCCGTTATAGAATCTTGTAACAATCATAAAGTAAATAGATTCATCACGGAAATCGGTACGGGAATTTGCGTAAATAACGCCTCTTTCTGAGTTAGAAAGAACATTTGGACTTGCCGCCTCTGCTTTTAACGGATTAAGAAATATTCCGCTTGAAGCAACTGCAGCTACTGCAAGAAATCCTGAAAGACAACGCTTTAAGACTCCAGCAGTACTTTTTTTTTGTTTGCATTGCAAAACCTTCCTTTCAAATTTTTGTTTTGTTAAACAGTACGAAATCATCACAGCACAATCTATAATTTCGTACAACCAAGCACTTTTATTATAACTTAAATTTTTCCTTTTTTTGTTCTACATAAGAAATAAAAGTAATTCTACAATTAAAGCATAATATGGGCATTTTTGACAGTATCATTAGACATTTTCACTAATAATTTCATTTAATATAATGTTATTTTATTTTAAAGTAATAATGTTTTATTTTTAATTTTAATATATAAATGTATTTTTATAATTTTATCAAGGCATAAAAAACACCTCCTATAGAATATCTCCAATAGGAGGTGTAATTATAAAACCTTAATTATTTATACAATTAAATTATTTAACATTAACTGTAAAGTACTTTGTAACAGTCTTGCCTGTTGAGTCTGCAACCTTAACTGCATACTGGTAAGTGATTGCACGAGCTGGCTTATGTGTATAGCTTGTTGCTGTTGTTGTGCCTGTGAGAGCTGTCCAACCTGAAGCACCCTCTGGCTTGCAGAAATATCTATACTTATAAGGAGCTGTGCCACCTGTTGCCTTTGCTGTAAGCTTGATTGAAGAACCCTTTTTGATGCTTGTTGCACTGATTGTTGAAGCATTTTTAAGAGTTGCAGTTGCACTTACCTTAACTGTGAAATACTTTGTGCTTGTCTTACCCTTTGAGTCTGCAACCTTAACTGCATACTGGTAAGTGATTGCACGAGCTGGCTTATGTGTATAGCTTGTTGCTGTTGTTGTGCCTGTGAGAGCTGTCCAGCCTGAAGCACCCTCTGGCTTGCAGAAATATCTATACTTATAAGGAGCTGTGCCACCTGTTGCCTTTGCTGTAAGCTTGATTGAAGAACCCCTTTTTGATGCTTGTTGCACTGATTGTTGAAGCATTTTTAAGAGTTACAGTTGCACTTACCTTAACTGTGAAATACTTTGTGCTTGTCTTACCCTTTGAGTCTGCAACCTTAACTGCATACTGGTAAGTGATTGCACGAGCTGGCTTATGGGTGAAGCTTGTTGCTGTTGTTGTGCCTGTGAGAGCTGTCCAGCCTGAGGCACCCTCTGGCTTGCAGAAATATCTATACTTATAAGGAGCTTTACCACCTGTTGCCTTTGCTGTCATTGTTACAGAGCTACCCTTCTTTATAGATGTAGCACTAATTGTAGAATTATTTGCAAGAGGAAGTTCTGGGTTTGTACCACCCTCTGCTGTATAAGTCTTAGTTGTAGTAGCTGTTGCACCCTTTGAATCAGTAATAATACACTTAATTGTGTGCTTACCACTTGTGAGATTCCAAGTGTAGCTATCCTTAGAGGAGCTTGCCTGTACTGTTTTACCATCAACGATAAACTCATACTTATAGCCTGTTTCTGAACCACCGTAGCCGATGCCCTTAAGTGTAAGAGCTGTGCCAGCCTCCTGAGGAGCTGAACGGTCAGCACCGAAGTTCACCTGAAGTGGGAGGCCTTGTGGAGGTGGTGGTGGTGTGATTGAACTCTTACCAACATTTGCAAGAGGAGCTGTGATAACATCAATATCGTCCTTCTCAGCAGATGTACTTGGGTCAGCTGAATAGTCACCTGTTGCATTATCGAGCATAGATACATCGAAAGGAACGCAATCGAGAGCAGACTCACCACGAGTTGCTACGAGCATTGCACCAATACCATTATTAGTAATATAATCCTTTGTAATGCCAAGTGTAGAAAATGGAATCTTTATCTCATAGAATGAGTCATATTTTGTATTATGAGTACCACTTGAGCCTGAGAATGTTTTATAGTCTACCCAGTCTGCACCATTGTCGCAAACATCACTTGGGTCAACTGAACTGTTAAGTCCCATAATAGAGCTGCAAATATTGCCTTCTGCCATCTTATATTCAATGCCACCATCTTTAAATCCAACACAGCCATCTTCATAGTCTGTGTTACCATTAGCGTCAACAGCCTTAAATATAGAAGGCTTGCCAAGACCTGGCTTACCGCTCATATAGAGCAATCTGTCAACATGGCTTGTTTTGCTATCAAATTTAAGACCCATCTTCTGGCCCCAGATAGGACCACCAGTTGTGTTTTTATTAGACATTGGTGTGCTGTTAGGGTCGATGCTGAGAGCAAGAATCAATGGAACATCAAGAACACGACCACCATCACTAAGAGGACCATCTCCTCTCTTGCCCATGTGTCTGTTGTGTTTACCATCTGCCATGCAACATAGAGGTTATCATTATCCCATGCTGCATAAAGAGCGTATGTATCGAGAACGCAGTTCTCATGACCGCCCTTATAGTGATTAGCAACATCCCATGCTGCACCCTGTGCGATAAGCATATCTTCAGACCAATCACTGAAATCACCATCAATAGTGATTTTAGCTTCTTTACCAACGCCCTTGCCATTAGTTGAATAATATTTTGCAAGAGAGCTATTTGAAAGTGTGCCTGTTGTTGCTGCTGTTGCAGCTACTGCTCTTGCAGCTGCCTTAGCTTTGTATGATTTAGTTGAAGATGTCTTCTTAACATATACCTTCTTATAGGTAAATGTATAATTCTTCGTTTTACCCTTAGAATCTGTTGCAGTAGCCTTGATTGTTACATCAGAGTCACCGATTTTACCTTCGCCTATTGTAACCTTTGTTGAGCTTGTGAAAGTCTTTGTAGGACCGTTATCAACAGAGTATGTACCAGAAACTGCATTTGAAAGTCCGAGTGTAACATCATAAGTTTCTGTTGTGAAAGAAGAACCAGAAGCTTTGTCAGCTGTTACAACTGGGTCTGTTGCAGGAGGAGTTACTGTATAATTTTCCCAAGTGTTGCCAGCCTTAAAGATTTTTGATGAACCACCAATATCAAGACCTGGCTGCATATCAGCAGGATATCTATTAGTTGTTGCATTTGCACTTTCTGTAAAGATTACTTTGCCGTTTTCAAAGCCCTTTGGAACTTCGAGCTTGTAGTAGCCTGTTGCACTATCCTTTGTCATAGCAGCACCTGGCCATGCAGCTACGGATTTAGCAGTAGAACCATCACCTGTATAGATATAAGCGTAAACACTGCTCCAGTTGTAGCTTGAGTTATCGAAATAAATTGCTGTAACAGCAGTTACGTCTTTCTTTTTGTGTAAGTATATTCTGCTGTTGCAGTAGTACCATCTGCTTTTGTACCTGAAAGGCTAAGCTTAACAGTGCCACCAGCAACAGTAGAAGCACCTACTGTAATCTTTTTGGCCGTCTGTGTAAGAACCAGACTTTCCTTCAGATGTTGTGTACTTAGCATTTGTAACATTTTTAGCATTCAATGTAACAGAAAGTGTATCTGTTGTGAATGTTGTGCCTGTTGCAGGGGATGCAGAAACGCTGCTTCTTATAGGATTATAAACAACTGCGATACCCTTATTGCCAATCTGACCGCTAATCTGACCACCAGAAACTGTGAATGTGTTGCCAGAAACATGGTCAGTATATGTGCCATCTTTCATCTTGTTGACTTTAGCATTGATTTGCTGAGAGCTGCCGTTGATATTAACAATAACAACGCCCTCTGTTCCACGCTCAACAAGAACATTATTACCGCTGCTGGACATATACTCAGATTGTCCTACGAATGCATTGTGGAACTTATTAACTTCAGCAACTTCTGGGTTTTTCCAGCTTGTGTTGCCACTTGCTGCACCCATCTGAGCACGAGTATCGCTTGGACGGACATAATACAATGCACAGAAGTTACGAGCAGCTACAATAGCCCATGCTCTGTTAATTTCATCTTGAGAGAACTTTGTAGACTCACCTGAGAAACCATCATTTGCATATGTATCGTGAGATTCAGACCAAAGAACTATCTTATTTGCAGGAACTCCATTATATGTAAGGGAAGAATTTGCTGCCTTACCTATATTATTTTCCTTAACACCATAACGAGTTGAGTTTCCAGCTCTGTTATCTGTAACTGCTATATACTTTGTGTAATTAGTAATATTTGTTGCAGAATCATCAAGAATTTCGCCATAGCAGAAGATATCTACGCCCTTAGATGCTGCATAATCATTTGCACCATTTATTACTGTTGGCCAGAAATCAGAAGCTCCGCCTGGATCTGTTGGAAGCTCAATGTGCTTTGCTGCGTCAAAACGGAAACCATCTGCACCAAGGTCAATACATTCTTTCAAAAGGTCGATAACAGCATTCTGAACCTTCTTGCTGCCTGTGTTAAGGTCAGGCCAACCACCGAAACCATGTGTAAGGCTTGATGTATCTCCGTTACGATGCTGATTATTATAATCAATACCAGTTGAGCCATTCAAATGCCAGCAACTGTCATCATCACGGAATGTTGGGTCATTCTGGTCAGAAATATCAGCTCTGCTGTTACCAATATGACCAGTATTATTTGCCATATGGTTAGCAACAACGTCAACGATAACCTTAATTCCATACTTTTCAGCTTCGTCGCACATTGCTTTAAATTCAGCTTTTTGTGCCGAACCATGGGTGTCCTTCAGGAGCAAAACAGATTGTAGTTGGCTGATAAACCTTCCACCAACCTGTTTGGTCACTGCCTTGTGAATAATCCTTAGGACGCTGAACAGGTGATGTCTGAACAGAAGTATATCCAGCTTCAGCAATATCCTTCATATTATTCTTAATAGCCGTAAATGACCAGTTCCAAGCGTGAAGAATAACACCCTCTTCTGCCTTGTCTGATAATCCATAATCATTAGCCGCAGAAACTTCTTCTGTTGGCTGAACTGACATAAGAACAGTGAGCATAGACGCCGCCATAAGAAGTGACATAAATATACTCATTATCCTTGTACTAAGTTTTGTTTTTGTTTTAAACAAATTTTTTCCCTCTTTCCTTTAATATTTAGTCAAGCAGTTTGTTTTCAGCTAAAAAATAATTCCTTAGATAAGATAATATAAAGCCTCCACAATTATAAAGCTTATCCTTAAAACTACCTTTGATGCTTCGTCAGCTTGGCGTAAATTCACCTCCGTTAATGCCTTTCAAATAGTTGATTAAACTGTAATTAAGGAACAATCCTTCCTTAATCTTCATTTACAAAGATATCCTTTTTTCCCTTCTTTTTAATTCTCTATTGTAATTATAAAACTAAATTCCAGTATTTCGTATGGTTTACTAAATGTCACTTTTTATTTTAGTTAATATGCTCAAGAAATATGAATAAACGATGAACAAATCTTGCAAATTATTTTTTCTTTCAAAAATTTTAAAAAATTATAAACAAAATCAAAATCCATATTCAATTTTTTAAGTTTCATTTATATATCTATTATAAAAAATAGACAAAATCATCAACTATAAAAGTATGATACATTATGAGCACTTTTCAATATTCCGCTCAAATTATTTTCCAATAATTGTATTTAATAAGCCTTGTTTATTGACATTATGCACATTAAAAGGTAGAATTATATTGTATTATCGAAGTAGTATAAATACCTGCTTTTCGATATCGACAATTCTCTTACCTTATATATGTAAGAATTTCTAACTCAGGGAGTGAAAATTTATGCCTGCTTTTGTTGAATTTCAAAATGTATTCAAAACCTATAAAATGGGTGAAATCGAGATAAACGCTGTCAATGATGTTTCATTTGCTATAAATGAGGGTGAGTTCGCTGTTGTTGTAGGTCAGAGCGGTGCGGGCAAGACAACTATATTAAATATTCTTGGTGGAATAGATAACTGCTCAAAAGGAAGAATATTTGTTGGCGGTCGTGAAATAAGCCGTTTAAGAGGTAAGGAATTGGCGGCTTATCGAAGATATGATATAGGCTTTGTCTTTCAATTTTATAATCTAATTCCAAATCTTACTGCAAAGGAAAATGTTGAGCTTGCAACTCAAATCTGTAAAGACTCTCTCGACGCAGAAAATGTTCTCATTGATGTTGGACTCGGACACCGAATCAATAACTTTCCTGCACAGCTCTCAGGCGGTGAACAGCAGAGAGTTTCAATAGCAAGAGCCTTAGCCAAAAAGCCTAAGCTTTTACTTTGTGACGAGCCAACGGGTGCTTTGGATTTTAATACAGGTAAAAATATTCTCAAGCTTCTCCAAAGTAAGTGTCAAGAAGACGGAATGACCGTGGTGCTTATCACTCATAACTCAGCCATTACACCTATGGCAAACCGAGTCATAAGTATGCGAAGCGGTCAGGTAGTAAGCAACACCATTAATAAAGAGCCTATGAATGTTGAAGACATTGAATGGTAAGTCTATGGCACTTATTGGAGGTGATATATAAAAATGAAATCTCTCAGAAAAAATATATTCCGAGAAATCTGGCAGACCAAATCGAGATTTATTTCAATACTTGCAATTATTGCTTTGAGTATCGGATTTTTCTCTGGAATAAAATCATCTGCACCGAGCCTTATAAAAACGGCTGATGATTATTTTATCGAAAATAATCTTATGGATTTTAGACTCGTTTCAACGGTCGGCTTTGATAATGACGATATTTCCGCAATAGAAGAATCCGAAGATGTAATGCAGGTTATGCCGTCATATATGGCAGATGTCATTACAACTCTTGGAAATCACGATTCCGTTGTAAGAATACATTCTGTACCAGAAGCCGAAAGCGGTACACCAATCAATAAGCTTAATGTTATTGAGGGCAGACTTCCGCAAAATTCTGGCGAATGTGTCATAGAAAATTCAACTCTCAGCTATGGTAATCTTAATATTGGTGATACGCTAAAAATTCAGCCAAATGTCGGAGATGCCAAGACAAGCACATATCTTAAAAAACCGAATTTAAGATTGTTGGTAAAGTAGAATCTCCTATGTACATAACCTTTCAGCACGGCAATACCAATGTTGGAAACGGAACAATCTCATTTTTTGCAATGATTCCTGCTGAAGATTTCGCATATGAAAAATATACTGAGCTTTATGTTAAAACAAAGGCGTCTGCCAGTGGATATTCAGCGATTTCCGACGATTATAAAAATATGATTAAGGACGAAACCACTACCTTTGAAAATCTCTCAAAAGATGCCGCAGACCACTTTAACTCAGGAACTCTTGCAGACGCTAAAAAGAAATTGGCTGATGCTAAGAAAGAATATGCCGATAAAAAGCTGAGGCAGAGCAACAGCTTGCAGATGCTAAGAAAAAATTAGATGACGGACAAAAAGAGTTTGATGAAAAAATTGCCGCCGCAGAAAAAGAAATCAAAGAAAATGAACAAAAACTAAAAGACGGCAAGGCGGAACTTGAGTCCTCTAAAAAAACTTACGAGAAACAAATTGCCGCCGCAGAAAAAAAACTCAAGAACGGCGAAGCAGAGCTTGAAAAAGGTAAAAAAGAATATCAAGACGGACTTGATAAGTATAACAAAGAAATCAAAGCCGCCCAACAAAAAAATTGATAATGCTAATTCTGAATATCAAGAGCAGTACAATAAATTTACATATGAAACCAAGCCTCAAGCCGAAGAAAAGCTGAATGACGCAAAAGAACAGCTTAATAACCTTGATACACTTCTTACTATTGCAAATGCTTCTCTCGATATTCTGAAAAAGATTCCAGAGGAATATCTAACAGACTTAGAAAAACAGAAAATCAAAGAGCTTGAAACAAAAATTGCTGAATATCAAAAGCAATATGATGAGGGTTTAGCACAATATGAGGCTGGCAAAAAACAACTCAACGACGGTGAAAAAAAGCTTGCGGAAGCTAAACAAAAGCTTGATTCCGCCCAAAAGGAGCTTGACACAAAGAGCAGCGAAGGCAAAGCTACCTTAGACGCAGCCAAGGATAAAATCACCAGTGCTGAAGGCGAACTTCGTGAAGGCAAGCTTGAGCTTCAGATTCAAAAACTTTCTGCCGAAGCAAAATTCAAAGATGCCGAGCAAAAAATATCTGATGGAGAAGAAAAACTCGCCGCAGGAAAGACAGAGCTTGAAACTCAAAAAACAGCTGGTCAAAAGAAAATTAATGAGGGTAAAGCTGAATATGAATCAGGCAAAAAAGAAGCCGAAGAAAAGCTCGCAGAGGGCGAAGAAAAAATCAAAGATGCAGAAGATAAAATCGCAGATATTCCTAAATACAAATGGTACGTATATAACAGAGATGATAACAAGGGCTATTCAGGACTTGGAGAAGATGCCGAAAAGAGTTAATTCTGTTGCCGTTGTATTCCCTGTATTCTTCCTTATAGTTGCTGTTCTTGTCTGCATTACAACTATGACAAGACTTGTCGAAGAACGCCGAACAGAAATCGGCACACTAAAAGCACTTGGATATACTCCGCTCTCAATTATAATGAAATATTTCCTATATGCTGCTATTGCGGCTATCTTAGGAAGTATCATAGGTTCACTCATAGGTATTGCGACACTGCCGAGAATTATAGTTCAAACCTACGGCATACTCTATACTCTTCCAGAAATGCACCTTTCAGTAGATTATGGAGTTGTGTTAATATCATCAGCCGTTGCTATAATAGCAACCTGTGCAGTTGCAATATTCACCTGTTTAAAGGAATTAAAGCTTAATGCCGCAACTCTTATGCGACCTAAAGCTCCTAAACCTGGTAAGCGTATTCTTCTTGAAAAGATAACCTTTATATGGAAGCATATGAACTTCACATCTAAGGTTACAGCGAGAAATCTTTTCAGATATAAAGCAAGATTCCTTATGACAGTTATAGGTGTTGCAGGCTGTACAGCACTTATAGTTGCTGGTTTTGGATTAAAAGCATCAATTTCAGTTGTTGCAGAAAAACAGTTTGGAGATATTACAAAATACAGTGCAGTTATGGCTCTCAAAGAATCTGAACGCTATGAGAAGTGCAAGCCTCTACTTGATAAACTTTCAAAGGACAAGAACTTCTCAACTATACTTGCAAGTAACACAAGCAGTACAAAGGCTTATGTAGATTCTTCAAAGAAACAGCTTGAACTCAGCTGTATAATACCGCAAAATAATGAAGATTTCAAAAAGCTCATTGACCTAAGAACTCGTATTAATAAAACACCTGTTGAACTAACTGATAAAGGCGTTGTAGTAACCGAACGTATGTCAGATATACTTGGTGTAGGCATAGGCGATAAATTCACTATGCTTATATCTGATGAACCTTATGAGGTTACAATTACTGGCATTACTGAAAACTATGCAAGCAACTATATATATATGATGCCAAGCTATTATGAGCAACTCACAGGAAATAACATTCGATATAATACTATTTATGCTCAAATAAACAATACAAACAGTGAGCTTGAAAGCTCCCTTGCAACTAAATGGATGAAAAATGATAATATTATCACAATAAGCTTTGTTTCTGATATTATCTCATCTGTTGACGATATGCTTCAATCATTGAATGTCATTGTTCTTGTGCTTATCATTTGTGCAGGTGCTTTAGCAACGGTTGTTCTCTATAACCTCACAAATATAAATATTGCAGAGCGTGTTCGAGAAATCGCTACTATTAAGGTGCTTGGCTTCTATAATGGAGAAACTGCTGCATATATCTATCGTGAGAATATCGTTCTCACAATAGTAGGTGGGATAGTCGGACTTCGCTGAGGTTGAGGATTCACAAGATTTATTGTAGAAACTATTCAGATGGATATGGTTATGTTCTCTAAAGAAAATAACCCAATGAGCTTTGTATGGGGCTTTGCACTAACAGCGGTATTCTCAGCAATCGTAAATATCATAATGTATCGCAAGATGAAGAAAATAGATATGGTCGAATCTTTGAAATCCGTTATAATCTTTTCAAATATCAAAAATGACTTACCCGTTTTCGAGTAAGTCATTTTTTGTTTTATAATTTTTCCGCCGTTCTATTATTTCCGAAATATTCTTTTACAAACTTAGGTAAGATTTTATATATCCCATATCCGATAATAATTCCAATCGAGTTTAATATAACATCATCAATATCAACTGTTCGATAAAAGCTATTAGTCGATACACAAATTATAAGCTGTGTCAATTCTATGGCAAGCGGAAATATCAAAGTATACACTAAATAATTATACCATCTTTTCTTCTTAACCATAAACGGTATAAAAATTCCATAAGGAATTGTCATAATTATATTTCCTATAATTTGCAAAACTATAGTCCATAATGTAGCATTTTCAAGCAGATTTGTAATCGTTGAAAATGGAACTAAAATTATGCTGCTATCATTTATAGGCATTAAATCTGAATCAATAATTATAGGAAAAATTGTAATTGAAACCACAACAGTCATATATAAAATAAATAATGAAATTAGTATCTTTTTTAGAACGAATTTGTTTAGTTACACAAGAAATAATTATCCAAAAAATTAAAGCTATTATTCCAGCAAAAAATGCTACTGGTATTTCTAAGGTCATAAAAGCACCCTTAATACTTCATCTATAAATTTAAAACAACATTGATATTATATAGTACCAAATTTCTTAAGTCAATCATCGAATTAATAGTTTTTCTAAATAATCAATTATAATTATATAAAAACAAGACAATTCAAATGTTTTAATAAAAAAATCTCCTATTATAAAATAGAGAAAATAGTTGTATTTTAGCGAATGATTTATTATAACATAGTTTGGTTTGTTTAACCTATAAAAAGTAAAGAAGGGTTCAGCTTGTTTAGTAAAGAAATAGACTCATTATGTGATGCCGCCATTAAGAAAAGTGATATGTCGAAAAAACTCTCCGCTAAGATATATGACTTCAGCAATTATCGCAGGTTTTTTCATTGTTGTAGCGATTATCCTATCTAATATCACTGCTGCGGTTTTCTACAAAAGTTCTCCTGAGCTTTCAAAGTTTCTTGGCTCAATCTTATTTCCAATAGCAATCATACTTATAGTTTTTGTTGGTGGTGACCTTTTCACAGGCAACAATATGACTATGGCATTTGGGCTTTACAACAATAAGGTGAAATTCAGCAGTGCTTTAAGAGTCTGTATTATGAGCTATATAGGCAACTTTATAGGAACATTTATTCTTGGTGGATTATTGGTTTTAAGCGGTTGTGCAAGTGAAGTATTAACCGATTACTACTCAGCAATTATACCTGGAAAATTAGAGCTTGACCCTCTTACATTATTTATTCGAGGTGTACTTTGTAATTATCTTGTATGCCTTGCGGTATTCATAGGTACAAGAATGAAAACCGAAAGCGGAAAGCTTGTTGTTATGTTCTGTATAATAACAGCCTTTGTTATTGCAGGCTTTGAACACTGCATAGCAAATATGGGAATTTTCACCATTGCCGCTTTTCTTCTCGGTGGACTTCCAACACAAGAAGTAATAAACAACTTCATATTCGTAACGCTTGGCAATATATTTGGTGGAACAATCCTCTTTGCCCTACCATTACAGATTGTAACAAAAAAAATAACAAAAATGCTTGCAGAAAATCAACTCTGCAAGCATTTTTATTTATTCATCATTTTTATCATTTGCTTTCGACATAAATTCTTTTGTAAAGACTTTAATAGCCTCAAAGGTTTCTGCACTTATAACATGCTCTATTCTGCAAGCATCCTCAACAGCAGTTTCTTCATTGACACCAAGACGCATAAGCCAAGTAGAAATCCACTTATGACGCTCATACATAGTTTCAGCAATTTTTTTCCTTTATCAGTAAGGGTTATATATCCGTCGCTGTCAACATTAACATAGCCATTCTCACGAAGATTTTTCATAGCAACACTGACACTTGGCTTTGAGAAACCAAGCTCATTTGCAATATCAATAGAGCGAACATAAGGATTTTTAATCCTTAACATTAGTATAGTTTCGAGATAATTTTCTGCGGATTCGTGAATTCTCAATCTTCCCACCTCTGGTAGTGTAAAATTTTATAGATTATTTTTATTATTTTAACATAATTTTATGCAGTATTCAAGTATAAATTATTAAAAACGAAATGGAGCAGTACAAAATGAACTGCTCCACTTCATTCAGTTTAAATTTTTATTATTCAGCATCTGGCTCAAGAAGTCCATATGTGCCGTCATTTCTTCTATAAACAACATTAATTTCGTTTGTATCGCCATTTCTGAACATATAGAACTGATGTCCGATAAGGTTCATTTCAAGAATAGCCTCATCAATTGTCTGTGGCTTAACAGGGAAACGCTTTGTTCTGACAACCTTATATTCTTCCTCAGTAGCTTCACTCTCAGTTTCGCCAACTGGAGCAAAATATTGGTCAATAGAATCTGCACGCAGACGCTTGCTAAGCTTAGCCTTATTCTTTCTGATTTGACCGCCCAAAATATCGACAACGCTGTCAAGTGCATCGTTCATTTCTGATGCTGAACTCTCTGCACGATAAAGCATTCCATTATCTCTAATAGTAACCTCGACTACTTGGCGATTCTTTTCAACTGTTACAGTAACAGTGACATTTGCTTCTTCACTGAAAAATACGCTCAAATTTGCCGAGCTTCTTGTTTACACGCTCTTTAAAATTATCTTTTAGTGTGACCTTTCTTCCAACGATATTAACATTCATACTTAGTGCCTCCTTGATTAATCATTAGAACCTTTGCTAAGATGATTATATCACAATAAAAAAAAAAAGAAAGCATTTTTTTAAAAATTATCAGAAAGTTATTAAATTTATCATAAATTATGAATTGATGAACTTGCCTCCTGCTATAACAGCCTTTGGCTTTTTCATAACATCAAGTGGAGAATCGTTAAAGAGTACAATATCACCATCTTTTCCGATTTCTATTGAACCTACTCTGTCATATATCTTACAAATCTTTGCAGCAGTTGATGTAATTGCACGAATAGCGTCATATTCGTCCATACCCTCACGAACTGCAACAGCCGCTGTCAATGGCAAAAATTGAATCGGTGTTTCTGGGTGGTCAGTAATAATAGCAGTCTTAATGCCATTGTTGCTCATTATTCCAGTTGCCGCTCTGCTAAGATTTTTCAGCTCAGGCTTACTTCTATCCGTCATATAAGGACCTGCAAGAACTGGAATATTTTCCTCTTTAAGCTCATCAAGAATCATATATCCCTCTGTTGCGTGAACTAATACTAAATCAAGATTAAATTCCTTGGCAATGCGTATAGCTGTAAAAATATCATCTGCCCTATGTGCGTGGAAATGTGCAGGAATTTTTTCTCTCTAAAAAAGTGGAATCAAAGCCTCGCATTTTGCATCATATTCTGGCTCGTCAAGCTCATCATCGTTCTGTGCCTTTGCCTTATCTTCCATATAGCGTTTAGCCTTGTATAGGTTTCTCGGATAAGTGCCGCAGTAGCCATTCTTGTAACTGGCATCTGACTTTTATCATTATAAACACTCTTAGGATTTTCTCCAAGGGCAAATTTCATAGCCGCTGGAGCAGATACAATCATTTTGTCGATACGCTTGCCATAGGTTTTGATTGCGGCAAATTCTCCCGCAATCGGATTTGCACTTCCTGGCCCTGTCAGAACGGTTGTTATTCCACCCTCTAAAGCCTCCTCAAAGCCACGGTCAAATGGATTTATAGCGTCAATCGCACGAAGCTGTGGTGTAATCGGGTCTGTTGATTCGTTTCCGTCATCACCCTCAAAGCAAAGTCCGTCCTCAAACATACCTAAGTGTGTATGTCCGTCTATAAAACCTGGATAAGCACTTGCACCATCAGCATCTATAAGTTCATCACCACTTTGAGCATAACTCAGCATATCCCCTACTTCAAAAATTTTTCCATCTTTAATTTTTATGTAGCCATTTTCTATGATAGTATCTTTATCATTCATTGTGAAAATTTTTGCATTTATTATATCCATAAAAACCCCCATATTTAGAAACACGCAAGAAATAATCCTGCGTGTCGCTAAAATCAAATTATTTTCTTTTTCTTGTTTTTGGCTTTTTCTTTATCTTCTTTTCTATCTCTCATTTCAAGAAGAATTGCTATAATTTTTACAACAGCCCAGCCAAAGCTAAAGGTTATTACCTGAGTTATTATCATTTCTAATGACCAGCCGAGCAGTAATCCAACTACAACTACAAGAATTGCCAAAACAACAACATAGCATATAAGTTCAATAATAAAATTTCTTATAGCTCTTTTCATAAGTAAACCTCAGTTCTTAATCCTCACAAAATCAGGTGTTCTTATCTACCTGATGAAACTGCTTGAGATTGCCTGTTTTGTTGCTTCTCTTATCAAGCTCTGCCATAACATCTTCAACAGCGATTCCCTGGTCAACCATCATAACGAAAAGGTGATAGATAAGGTCTGAAATTTCGAGAACTGTTTCAGAATTGTCGCCATTCTTTGCAGCAATAATTGTTTCGCTGCATTCTTCGCCAACCTTTTTAAGAATCTTATCTAAGCCCTTATCAAAAAGATAGCAAGTATAAGAACCCTCTTGCTTATTAGACTTTCTATCAAGAATTGTTTCGTAAAGTTCCTTTAATGTATCATTTGTCATTTTAATCATACCTCTCATTATATTTTTAAGGGCTTAAAACCCACAAAAAACTTTTTTTTATAGCAAATCTCTAAAGAAACAGCTATGACTTCCCGTATGACAAGCCGCTCCAGTTTGTTCAACAGTTACAAGCAATGTATCCTTGTCGCAGTCGCCCTTGATAGAGATAACCCTCTGAAGATGTCCAGAAGTTGCGCCCTTGTTCCAAAGCTCCTGTCTTGAACGGCTGTAAAACCATGTATAGCCTGTTTCAAAGGTCTTACGCATGGATTCACGATTCATATATGCAAGCATAAGAACCTCGCCTGTATCTTTTTCCTGAATTATCGCAGGAATAAGCTCAGATTTCTGAAAATAATCATCTATAAAATCAAGATTGCTGATAGTCATAGCTTGCACCCTTTCCTTTGTTTTCGGCAGCATTGGCAATTTCAACAGCCGCTCTTAAATCAAGACTTCCCGAATAAATGGACTTTCCGCAGATTGCACCATAAACATCAAGGTCAGTAAGATTGATAATATCCTTGAGGTTAGCAACACCGCCAGAAGCAATGATTCTGCACGAAACAGCCGCTTTAAGCTCGTCAAGCTGATTAAGATTAGGACCTGAAAGCATACCGTCCTTAGAAATATCAGTGAAAATAATATAGCTTACGCCGATTTGCTCCATACGCTTTGCAAGCTCTGTAAAGCTGATTTCTGATGTATCAGTCCAACCCTCAGCAGAAACCATTCCGTTGAGTGCGTCAATCCCTACGGCAATCTTTACGCCGTATTCCTTTATAGCTTCTTTTACAAGCTCTGGATTTTTGACAGCCGCAGAACCAAGAATAACTCTGTCTATACCCTGACTGAGATAATATTCGATAGAAGCCATATCACGAATACCGCCACCGACTTCTATATGAAGTGAAGTATTTTTGCGGACATCAAGTATAACTTTAGAGTTTTTTCTTTCGCCGTCCTTAGCACCGTCAAGGTCTACCATATGGAGCCATTTTGCCCCCTGCTCAGCAAAGCTTTTTTGCAGTATCAACTGCGTTTTCAGCGACCTTATGAACGGTAGAAAAATCACCCTTATATAGACGGACACAAGCACCGTCTTTAATATCAATAGCAGGTAAAATAATCATCTAAAATCAATCCTTTCATAATCAAGGAAATACATTTTTATCAAAGAACACCCTTTGTCGAAAGAGTTCCCTTGCCTGTTTTCTTTCACAGCCACAGCAAGAGCGTGTGCAACAGCCTTATGAATGCCCTCTGTTGCATGATGTGAATTTGTGCCATACAAAAGCTTAATATGAAGTGTGATTCCTGCGTTGAAAGCCAAGGCTCTCATAAATTCCTCTGTCATACAGGAATCATAACCGCCTATTCTCTCCTCTTTAAATTCAGCGTCAAAAACGAGGAATGGTCTGCCACTTATATCAAGCGAACAAAAAGCAAGTGATTCGTCCATCGGAATATAGAATGAACCATATCTTGCAATACCCGACTTATCTCCGAGAGCCTCTCCGAGTACCTTTCCAAGCACAATTGCAGTATCCTCAATAGTATGGTGACAGTCAACCTCAAGGTCGCCCTTTGTTTTAACCTCAAGACCAAAACCGCCATGAACGCCGAATGCCGTGAGCATATGGTCGAAAAAACCTATTCCAGTATCAATCTTTACATCTCCGCCGTCAAGGTTGAGCGAAACTGAAACATTCGTTTCCTTTGTATCTCTTTCGAGCTTTGCACTTCTCATTTTAAGCAACCTCCTCTGCTGTCAGTTTTCCGATTTAGCCTAACTTCGCAAACTTTTCGAGAACCTCAAGAACGATTTTATTTTTCTTGCTCTGTACCTGTTGAAATTCTGATATAACCATCCTTGAATAAACGAATAGCTATACTATTTTCAGCAAGGAAGTCTGTAATCTCTTTTGATAAATCAGTCTTAATATATACGAAATTAGTGCAAGTCGGATGAACAGTCATTGGCACAGAATATTTCTCTTTCAATGCCATAATTCCATTATACAGTGATTTTGTTAAAAATATAAGGCTTTTACGAGAATTTTCCAAAATTTCTGTATTTTTATATATAATTGTACCGATTGCTTGCGAAATTGAGTTCACATTCTCCGGTGCTTTAACACTTCTAAGTGCTTTTGTAATAGTTTCATTAGCTATTGCAAAGCCTAAACGCAATGCAGCCGAACCAACGGCCTTAGATGCTGTCTTTAAAATGATAAGATTATCATACTTTTCAACCTCATCTAAAAAGAGATTCATTCCAGAAATCCATATATGCTTCATCAAGCACAACCATAGCATTGACGCTTGTAATAAGCTTTCGCATTTCTTCCTTAGACGCACCCGAACCTGTTGGATTGCAAGGATTTGAGAAAATAATCAAAGCGGCATTTTCTTCATTAGCCTTTTTAATAACCTCATCAACATTAAATGTTAAGTCATCATTCTTGTCTGCTATAACAACTCTATGACCGCCTGTAGTGGCATAAAAGCCATACATTGAAAAATCAGGACTTACTGTCAAAACAGTTCCGCCATCTTCAATCATTGTATAAATGATAAGAGAAATTAATTCATCAGAACCATTTCCAGCGGTAACTGTTTTCGGAGAAAGCTTATAATAATTTGAGAAAGCTTTTATAAGTTCAGTGGCTGTTGGGTCAGGATAGCGGTTAAACTGAACATTTTCAATAGCTTTTTGAATATCAGCTTTTAATGATTCAGGAAGCTGATAGCAAGATTCATTTGCGTCAAGGCGAATATTATATGTACCGCTTATAGGTTCATAAGGTTCAAGTGAACGAACCTTTTCGCATAAAATATATGCCATAAAAATCATTCCTTTTGATAAAAGTTAAAAGTTTCGCTCGAGCCTTTTTAAATGCTCGTAGTTTCAAAGGCAAAAGCCTTTGGTGGGTTTAAGGGCAACGCCCTTAACATTCGATAAATAACGGGAATCCTTACGGATTCCCGTCTGAAAGCTTTGTTCTTATTTCTTTCTTACAATAATAGAATTTGCGTGAGCGGTTAAGCCCTCTGTATTTGCAAATCTTATAATGTCATCGCTATCATTTTGTAGAGCATTCTCTGTATAGTAAATAAAGCTTGATTTCTTAACAAAGGTATCGACAAAGCGGTGAGAAAAATCTTGCTGTACCAGATGTTGGAAGAACATGGTTAGGACCTGCAAAATAATCGCCAAGTGGTTCTGGAGAATAGTTACCCAAAAATACAGAACCTGCATTATCAAGCTTGCCGACATACTCCATAGGATTTTCACAGCAAACCTCAAGATGTTCAGGAGCAAGCTCATTTGCAAGCTCTATTGCTCTCTCCATAGTGTCACAAACGATAATAACACCGTAGTTATCGAGAGAATATTCAATAATATCCTTTCTTGAAAGTTCCTCAACCTGTCTGTAAATTTCCTTTGTTGTATCCTCTGCCAACTTATCAGAAGTTGTAATAAGAATAGCAGAAGCGAGCTTATCGTGTTCAGCCTGACTCATAAGGTCAGCCGCAAGGAATTTCGGATTTGCACTTTCGTCTGCAAGAACGAGAATTTCGCTCGGACCTGCAATCATATCAATATCAACTGTTCCATAGAGCAATTTCTTTGCAGTAGCAACGAAAATATTACCAGGGCCAACAATCTTATCAACCTTAGGAACGGATTCAGTACCATATGCGAGAGCCGCAACAGCCTGAGCACCACCCATAAGGAAAACCCTGTCAACGCCTGCAATAGCTGCGGCTGCCATAATATCTGGATTAGGCTTGCCGTCCTTACCAGGGAGGAGTTACCATAATAAGCTCAGAAACTCCGGCAATTTTTGCAGGAATAGCATTCATAAGAACAGATGACGGATAAGCTGCTGTACCGCCCGGAACATAAAGACCTACACGCTTTAAGCCACGAATACGCTGTCCCATAATGACACCGTTATCTTTAGTTGTAAGCCAGCTTTGTTGTTTTTGTCTTTCGTGAAAGTTGCGAATATTATCAGCAGCCTTTTTAAGAGTTGCAATAAATTCAGGGTCACAATCAGCAGTAAGGGCTGTAAGCTCTTCCTTTGGAACTTCAAAAGCGTCAGGAGCTTTGCCGTCAAACTTAATAGTATACTCACGAACAGCTTTGTCACCGTTCATCATAACATTATTTATGATTTCGCTTACTGTTTCTGTTACATCTTTATTTGTGTTACGGCTTCTTTCGCCAAGTTTTGCAAGAAATTCTACTTCTTGAACGCCGTCTGCTTTAATTTTTTTAATCATGAGGATTTTCTCCTTTCCTCTTCCATCTTTTGTGCCAATGCCTCAATTTCTGCTTTTCTAAGCTTCACACTTGCTGTATTTGCAATAAGTCTTGCAGAAATCGGAGCAACATTATCTTCTATAATAGTAAGTCCGTTTTCTCTGAGAGTAGAACCTGTTTCAACTATATCAACAATAGCATCTGCAAGTCCGAGGAGCGGTGCAAGCTCAACAGAGCCCTCAATCTTGATAACTCTTATATCCATACCCTTGCCCTCGAAAAAGTTTCTTGCGACATTAGGATATTTAGTTGCGATAGTCTTTTCTCCATAGCCTGAGAAAAATTCCTCAGCACTTCTTCCACCCTTGCCAGCAAGTGCGAAACGACACTTACCAAAACCAAGGTCGAGTATCTCAAAGAAACAACTACCGTTTTCCATAGTAGTATCTTTTCCAACAACGCCTAAATCGCATACACCGTTTTCGACATATGTAATAACATCAGCAGCCTTTGCAAGAACAACCTCAATATCTCCATCACCTATCGGAAGAATGAGCTTTCTGCCCTTTTCACGGACAGCTGTGCAGTCATATCCTGCCGATTCAAGCAAGCCTATTGTATCCTTTTCAAGTCTGCCCTTTGTAAGAGCAATTCTTAATGGCTTCATATATAATAAAATCCTTTCAAATCTTAATTTAAGAGAACAGTTTCGACTTCTTCATTAACGAAGTCAATTCTTGCTATACCTTTTTTCTTTGCATATGCAATAGCCTCATCTCTTGTAGAGAATACGCTGTTCTCGCAGATAAGTCCACTCTGTGTAAGTGCTTGATAATGCTTGATAGACTTAACCTCAAAGCTATCATCACCATGAACAAGTACATCAGGCAATGGCTTCATTTTAATCTGACCTCTTGAAAGCATAACCTTTGCAAGAGCGTCTACATTTATACCGAAACCACTTGCAGGCATAGGTGAATCGAAAATATCAAGCAACTTATCATAACGACCACCGATAAGCACAGGTTCACCTGAACCCTCAACATAGCCTGAAAAAACTATATCGCTATAATAGTCATTTCTTTGAGCAAGTCCGAGGTCAATCATAAGTCTTTCACCAAGACCAAATTTTGTAAGGCAATCATAGATTTCCTTGAGATACTCAAGTGGACGAAGTGCGTCATTATCATCACAAAGTTCAGATGCCTCGTTAAGAACTTCCTCACCACCAAAAAGTCTTGGCAATCTTCTGATTGCTGCAACAGCCTTAGTCTGCTCAAGGGTATCAAAGAAAACTATTAAGTGCAGAATAGTTCTTTGCCTCGATGAATGAATGTATATCCTCACGCTCATTATCAGATACAGGAAGCTTATTCAAAAGAGCCTTAAAGAAGCCAGCATGACCAAGTTCTATTCTAAAATCAGGAACACATCTTGTCAATGCCTCGATAGCAGTAGTAATGATTTCAAGGTCTGCACGCTTACCAGAAATGCCTAAAAAAGCTCTATACCTGTCTGCATAACCTCGTTACTTCTGCCTGTTAAGCCACGATTATTTCTATAAACTCTCTGATTATAATAAAGTCTGATTGGCAAAACCTCGTTTTGAAGTCTTGTAGCAGTCATTCTTGCTATTGGGAGAGTTGAGTCTGGACGGACAACCATGAGTCTGCCCTTAGAATCACTCAATTTAAACATATTTTCCTGCGGAATCTGTGCAGCAGGATTTGAGAAAAACATCATAAAATTCAACTCCAGGAGTCAAAACCTCATGAAATCCTCTTTGAGAAAAGACCTCGCCCAAAATATGTGAAACCGTCCTTGTGGAAAGGCATTCCTCAAAGAGGAAATCCTTTGTACCCTCAGGAGTAATTTTACTGTAATTTTTCATAATATACCTCATCTCAATTTCGTGCTTTTGCTTTAGCACGCTAATGTAATAATAGGATAACACAAGCATATGATTTTGTCAACCATATTCTTAAATTTAAAATGACAATCATCCTAAAAGGTCGCAGGTAATTATATTCTTAATTTTAATGATATAATCACTTTAAATATTCATTGTAATTTATACATTCTATATATTCCTCAATCAATATATGTATAACTGCTTCATATTTATCAAACAGAGCACTTGTACGGTAATTAAACAGTTTGCTAAGCTCATTTTTATCTGAAAGATTCAAATCATCAGGAAGAATACAAAGCAATGATAGATTAGGCTCGGTTTTAAAGCTGTACGTTTTGCTTATAAAAGCATTATCCAGAATATAAATTCTAAGCTTGTTATCTTTAATAAAGCCTTTAAAATTCATTGCATTATATAAGAAATTCAAAAGCTCGGCATCTGGTTTATTGCCAATATTAAAAACTGTCAATGTATATTCTTTATCCAGCCTATCAAGAAAATCACTGTCATCAGCACAAATTAACTCGCAATATTTTTTTCTGCATTTTTAACCTTATAAAATTTAGAAAGAGTATACTTTTTCCATGGAATATAAACCGCAGCTGCGGCATAAATTGCAAGTGGTATGAAAATCACAAACCCAGTATAACACATAAATCCTGCAACTGCTATAAATACGAGTAAACTAATTATAAAAACAAGTACCGCTTTCAAAACATCTGATTTTTTCTCAAATATTATTGCATCTGCAAAGTTATCGTATCTTATTGAGCTTGCAGATTTTCTATGCCTGATAAATATTATAGCAGGCGAAAGGAACATAATCATCCCTGCGAAAATTGCAGTGAAAACAATCGTTGCATAAACTGCATCGCCCTTTAAATCAAGTAAGCCAAAAAACAGACAATAAGTAAAAAATCAATAAATAGTACTGCCAAGCCTATAAGCTCCCTAAATAGATAAGGATGTTTTTTATGAAATTTCATATCATTCTTTCCTTTTTTAAATAATTCAAAACATATTGAAAAATATCAGGCTGAATTGTTGGGTATGTCCAATTTTCGGGAACTTTATCAGTTATGATAATTTTTTCAATCTCGCTATGCAGTTCTGTTTCAAAGCTTCTGATATTCGCATAATACAGCATACCAAAGGTTTCCGCACCATTAAAATTATCCTTTTCAGTGACAGAATAAACTCCGACAGGCTCAATTTCAAAATCTACTGCACCTGTTTCTTCATAAAGTTCACGCTTTGCGGTATCGTCTATGGTTTCATTTTTCTTCACGATGTCCACCGGGAATTTCGAAGGTATCTCTTTGCTTATGCTTGCAAAAAAAATATATTTTCCGTCGTACATAGCAAAGATAACTGCAAATTTTAGTAAGCTATCATCAACGCTGTCATAAAACTTAACCAATATTCTTACCCTCCTCGATAGTAAATGTCATATTATCCTCTGCAAACTTAACGGATTTATTTAGCTTTGCGAAATATCTTTCAAGTTCGTGCTTAGCGTCCTCATTCGGTTCATCAAGATTAAAATATTGACCTCCGCAGGCATCGTGAAAGTGAACATATACAGAAAGTTTTTCGTCCATATATTTTTTTAGTTTAAGAACCTCATCATAAGTAAAAGCCATAATTTTCCCTCTTACAATAAAATAGGGCTGATATAAAATCAACCCTAAGACAGCTAAAAGCTTACAGTTTCCAAATACATAGAAACTATCTTAATACTTCTCAAAACTCAAGCTATCATCAAATTTTAATTATTTTAGAATACCAGACTTACGAAGTGCCTGATCGAGGTCAGCAATAATATCTTCAGCGTCCTCAAGACCGACAGAGAAACGCATAAAGCCATTATGGAATTTTTCGGGATAAAGATACTGTCTTTCGTCATTTTCTCCGAGGAAAACGATAAGGCTTCCCTCGTGTCCAAGAGAAACGGCAGAAACAATCATTTTAAGCTCACTTATAAACTTATTGATTGTATCGTGGTCAGCTTTAAGTCCAAATGAGAATACACCACCACAACCGTTTGGCATTTGCTCCTTTGCAAGCTCATAATACTTACTGCTCTTGAGTCCTGGATATGCAACAAAGCTTGTGCAAGGAAGTGACTCGAGGTATTCAGCAACAGCCTGAGCATTCTCGTTGTGCTTTTTCATTCTGAGTGGAAGTGTAACCGAACCACGCATAATAAGCCAAGCATTCATCGGGCTGATTGTAGCACCGAGATTAACCTGAGATTGTGCTCTGATAATATCAAGATATTCTTTCTTACCGATAATAGCACCACCCATAGCATCGCCATGACCATTAATATATTTTGTAAGACTTTCAACAGTAAAGTCTGCACCAAGCTCGCAAGGACGCTGATTATAAGGTGAAGCAAAAGTATTATCACAGGAAAGAAGAATATTATGCTCGTGTGCGAGGTCTGCAATAGCCTTAATATCAGTAACATTAAGAGTTGGGTTACCTGGAGTTTCGATATGAATAAGCTTTGTATTAGGACGAATAGCCGCCTTTACAGCATCAATGTCTGTTGTATCAACAATAGTAGTTTCAATATTAAACTTATTGTTGAAAAGCTCATTCAAAAGATGATATACAGCGATATATGTAACGCTTGAGAAAATAACATGGTCACCGCTCTTGAGAAGTGCAAAGAAAAGACCTGAAAGAGCCGCAACACCACTTGCAAGAACTACGCAATCCTCACCGCCTTCAAGAGAAGCAAGCTTTTCTTGGAGGTAACCTTGGTTAGCACCGCCGTTTCTTGTGTAGATGTTTACATCTGCATCACTCCAGTTAAGAGTTGTTGCGTCATAAGGGAGTACATAGCTGTTAGCCATTGTGATAGCGTGCTTAATAGCACCTGTGTTAGTGTCGATACCATTGCCAGCGTGTACGGCACGGGTAGCGAAGCTTTGTTTTTCGTTGGTATTGCTCATAGTTTTCATTTCCTCTCTGATTATAATTTTACGGAGTGCCTCCGCTGTCAAGACGCGGAATCGCTCGACAAGTCTCGCTCGTAGTAAGCATAAGCAGCTTGTTCACGCGGAGAAAGTAGCTACCGAGTGGGCGAAAACAATTCGCCCCTACAATAGTTTACTAACTTAATCTAAGACAGATAAAAGTTTCGCTTGAGGCGGAGTGCCTCCGCCGTCAAGACGCGGAATCGCTCGACAAGTCTCGCTCGTAGTAAGCATAAGCAGCTTGTTCACGCGGAGAAAGTAGCTACCGAGTGGGCGAAAACAACTCGTCACTGCAATAGTTTTAACTTAATCTAAGACAGATAAAAGTTTCGCTTGAGCCTTTTCAAAGGCTCACAGGGTCGAGGGACGGAGTCCCTCGTGGGTTTTAAGGGCAAAGCCCTTAACATTCTTGCCCCTAAATTGGCGGACTTTGTCCGCCAATTAACGCTTTTGGTAACTATTTTTCTGAAAAATAAATGCTGACCATAACTTCTAAATTAATAATTTTTCAAAGCCATTATATCAAGCATTATTTTCTGTACTTTTCTGCACCAAATTTATATACATCATTGCCAAAAGAATCAACAGCAACTACTGCTGGAAAATCCTCTATAACAAAACGATATATAGCCTCTGTACCTAAATCTTCATAGGCAAGAACTTCACTGCTCTTAATACTCCTTGAAATAAGAGCCGCCGCACCGCCTATTGCTGCAAAATAAATGCCCTTGTTTCTGATGATAGCGTCAATAACAGGCTGAGTTCTTGCACCCTTGCCTATCATGCCTTTCAAACCTAAATCAAGCAAAATAGGAGAATATTTATCCATACGATAGCTTGATGTAGGACCTGCAGGGCCTACTGCATAACCGGGCTTTGCAGGAGCAGGGCCTACATAATAGATAAGCTCGCCTTTAATATCAACAGGAAGCTCCTTTCCCTCTTCTATAAGCTCATAAAGCCTTTTATGAGCGGCATCACGACCTGTAATAAGACTGCCTGAGATAAGAACGCTATCTCCTGCGTGAAGTTCTTTTATATCATCATCTGTAAGCGGAAGAGTTATTTTAATTTTTCCGTCATCTGTCTTTATAATCATATAACTGCCTCCTTATGTCTTGCAGCGTGACAACAGATATTAACCGCAACTGGCATACCTGCAATATGAGTTGGATATGTTTCAACATTAACACCTATTGCTGTTGTATTTCCACCAAGACCTGCTGGGCCAAAACCCATTTTATTTCTTTCTTCTATGAGTTTCGTCCTCAAGCGTTGCATAGCGTGGGTCTTCATTTTTAGTATTTATCGGTCTTAGAGTAGCTTTTTTGGCAAGCTGTGCCGCTTTCTCAAATGTTCCACCGATTCCAATTCCGACAACAATCGGTGGACATGGATTAGGACCTGCATATTTAACTGCATCAAGTATAAATTGCTTTACGCCCTCAATTCCAGCAGATGGTGTAAGCATCTTAATCTGAGACATATTCTCACTGCCAAAGCCCTTACAGCCAGCAAGAATTTTAATCTTATCTCCCTCAACAATATCAGTATAAATAATTGCAGGAGTATTATCTTTAGTATTGACTCTATCAAAAACAGGGTCAGTAACAACAGATTTTCTCAAATATCCACCAATATATGCTCTGCGGACACCCTCCTCAACAGCTTCTTTAAAATTGCCATCAATAACAACTCTTTCGCCATATTCAACAAAAAAGAACAGCCATTCCTGTATCCTGACAGATAGGTATTTTCTCCTCCGCAGCAATTTTATTATTTTCTAAAAGTTGGGCTATAACAGCCTTTCCGACAGGCGATTCCTCATTTTTCTGTGCATTGCAAAGGGCCTCGCTTATATCATTGCCAATATTATAATTCAAGTCTTTAAAAAGCCTTTCTACTGTATCAGTAATTGTTTCCGCTTTAATAGTGCGTATCTCCATTTCTGAAGCTCCTAACATTTAATATTATCTTAAAAACAGCTATTTATATATTATACAGCATATTTCAACAACTTTCAATGCTGAATAAAGCAAAAAAATCGTTGATTAGATATATCTGCTATTTGTAAATTATGAATTTTCTGTGAATTTTTTTTTCTTGACATGAGTTACTATTTATAATAGAATGAATATGTATTTTTATATAAAAAAGGAGGGTTGGATATGAATGAGGCTGATTTTCAAATCATAAATTCAAATAATGAAATAAGGTGGCTCGATGGTTCACCACTTTTTATTTGTTGTGCTAACTTATATAAGGAAAATGATTCTAATGAACTTTTTGCCAATATAAAGTTTATGAATATCCAGCCCGAAACTCTTAAATCAATTAAAATAGACATCATATGCTATGGCATAATAAGAAATGAAATTGCACGCATCGAAAACTATTCATTTGAAAATATTAATGCAAAAAAAGAAATGAGTGTTTCGGAGACGATACTTTAATTCCAATAGAAAATCCTGAAACTATGTCTATTGATATTATTCTTAATAGTGCTATTGATTCTGACGGCGAAGAATGGATTAACGAAAAAAGCTCAGCATTTTAATGTTTCTATTAAACAAAATAATATATCCTCATATATGGGCAGATATTTTGAAAATTTAAGAAATTCATGGTCTAAAAAGGGACTTCCTCTCGATAAGCTGCTTTATGCACCACAAATAGGAAGTAATTATTGGCTTTGCGTTTGTGGTACATTCAACTGGTCGGTCGAAAGTTCTTGCTGTAAATGTGGCGCAGAACTTGAATGGCTACTTGAAAACACCGATGTATCAAGTATGAACCGCAATGAAAAACTTTTTAAACATCAAAATAACGAACAAGAAATTTCACCAGCTGAAACTCAAATTGATACTTCAAAAGAACAGGAAGCTTCTCTAAATATTCAGTCTAAACCAAAGAAAAGAAAGAAAGAAAAAAAAAGTCTGGATTCAGGTTTGGCAAAAGCAAAATAGCTGCATTTACAATCATACTTCTTTTTGCTGCTGCATTAACATTCTGTACCTACTATTTTTTTGATTCCTGCAAGCAATTACTATCAGGCAACAGCATTAATAAATGAGGGAAAATATGACGAGGCAATAGATTCCCTAAGCAAATTAAATGGCTATAGTGACAGCAAACAAAAAATTCTTCATGCCAAGTATCTTAAAGCAAAAAATCTTTTTAATGATAAAAAGTATCTTGAAGCGGCTGATATTTTCCATCAGATAGATTATAGTGATTCCTCAGAAAAATACCTTGAGGCTATGTATAAATATGGTGAATTTCTGTATTCCAACGGAGATTATATTTCTGCTCTTAAAACACTTTCAGATTTATATGGTTATGAAGATTCTGAAAAGCTTGCAGAAAAGGTCGAAAATATCGTTATGAACAAAGCTGATGAATTTTATAATAAGGGTAAATATTCAGATGCCAGCCAACTTTTTATGCAGATATATGAAATAACAAAAAATACAGATGCTCTTGAAAAGGCAAATTCTGCAACATTAAGTCAGGCTAACTACTTATATGACACAAACAAATATGTAGAAGCCCTTAAGCTCTATGAATCATTATCTGGCTATGACCATGTAGATGTAACCCTAAAAAAGCTTGACGCCTTAAAAAGATATTAAGTACATCAATTCATATTGGCGGAAGCTCATCAGTATGGGAAAATACAACTATGCAGTGTATAACCTGCCATTCACCAACACTTGTATATCAATTCATCTTAAATGCTAATGGAAAATTCACTTTCTATCGTTATTGCACTATGCATAATACAGAAGATGATTACGAAATCATCAAAGGTCAATATAAAATAGAAGATGATACAATTTATATTCTTAAACACAATGGTGGCTCGACTAAATGGGTTAAATTTGCTACGATTGAAAATCTTAGCTTTGACAATACTATTTCGAGCAAAAATGCCAGACTTGTTATAACGAATCCATTCGACAAAAACCACACCTCACTTTCCCTCTATGGAAATATAGTTGGAGAAAATCCATCTCCTATCTAAATTAAAACCTCTCATACCAGATTTAAATTTCTGATATGAGAGGTCTTTTAATATAAAATTATGTAAATTTAAACTATATCAGCCAAGCTTTTTGCCGTTCATAAGCTTGCCTTTCACATTCAGTGGTATCCTTGATTTTATCTGTTTCTGCTATACTAACCTTTCCGAAAAGCTCAGTGTTTATAATTGTAAACATTCTCGAAAGCTGTTTTTCTATAATCTCAAAACCACTTCTATCATTACTTCCACAAGTAAGTAATAAAATTGCTTTTTTATGTTTTTTTTTATAGGTGGCTTAATACCAAGTGAAAACCTCTTTGAAAAATATCTTTGGCTTCTATCTATCAAAGCTTTCAGTGGTGCTGGCACAGATAAATTATATACAGGACTTGCAAAAACCAAAGCCTCTGCTTCGTTAAGAAGTGCATTATATTCATCTAAATCATCAAATACACATAAATCAGCGGTTTCACATTTTCCACAGTGTATACAAGGCTTAGGCATAAGCTTATAGCAATCTATAATCCTAACATCATATTCATTTTTTTGCAGCACTTAAAAATGAATCAAGCAATTTTTAGTATAACCATTTTTTTTGGAGAGGAAAAAAAGAACAAGCATAACTGGCTTGTTCTTTTTTGTTATTATTTACGAGTGCTGTTTTCACAATATTCGCAGACAAGCATATCACCATATTCCTTAAATCTCTTAGGCAAATATGTTTCTTGATGAGTTATGCAATGCTCATTTGTACAGATAACATCTTTATAAGGACCATCATTTTATATTTTTTTAGTACCTTTTTTCGCCATTAAGCATTGTCATAAATAGAGCCATTCTTGCATACATTCCATAAACTGTCTGTTGAAAGTACTTAGCTCTTTCGTCATCATCAACCTCATAATCTATCTCATCAACTCTTGGAAGTGGGTGAAGTATACGAAGGTCAGATTTACCTAAATCAAGTTTTTCCTTATCAAGTACAAAAACACCTTTTTTGGCGTTCGTATTCTTCGTCATTTTCAAAGCGTTCTCTCTGTATTCTTGTCATATAGAGAACATCAAGTTCGCTCATAGCTTCTTTAAGACTTGTAATCTCTGTATATTCACAACCAGCATTATCCATAACATCTTTAATATATTGTGGCACTGTAAGCTCTGGAGTAGATATAAGCACAAATCTATTGCCTTTAAACCTGCTCATAGTTTTTATCAGGGAATGAACTGTTCTGCCATATTTCAAATCACCACAAAGACCAATACAAAGATTATCAAGTCTGCCCTTTTCATTATATAGTGTTACAATATCAGCAAGAGTTTGTGTTGGATGAAGATGACCACCATCACCAGCATTTATAATCGGTGCCGGAGAATACATTGCTGCCGCCTCAGCAGAACCCTCTACTGGGTGACGAATTGCGATAATATCAGCATATCCACCTATAACTGTAAGCGTATCTTTAAGCGTTTCACCCTTAGAAACAGAGGAATTCATTGGGTTATCGAAGCCTATAACATTACCACCAAGACGCATCATAGCAGTTGAAAATGACATTCTGGTTCTTGTTGAAGGTTCGTAGAAAAGAGTTGCAAGTATTTTTTCCCTGACAAGCATTTGCATATTCTGACGGATTAGCTTTAATCTTATTGGCAAGGTCGATTATATCAAGAATCTCTTTAACAGAGAGATTCTCAAGGTCAATAAGGTTTTTAGATAACATAAAAATCAGTCCTTCCCTATTTTCACTATATTCTAACAGATTTCACCTGAAATATCAAGTATTCACAATAAAGCAAGACAACTAAATATTTAATAAATTTTATTTTAAATTAAACCAACTGCAACGAAGAAAATATATAAAAAGCCATTGAAATTTTTAATAAAATGATATATAAGCATCTAATTATTATAAAGGAATATATAAATTGATATTAAATAGTTTATGGTTAAACTTAATAAAATAATATTGAAAATAAGGAAATTATTTGGTATAATAATTTAAATATTGTGTGGAGGCTTAAATTATGGAATCATGCTCACAGTTATATATTCGTAAAATAATTGATTCAATTCTTAACAATATAAAGCAAAGACATAACAATATACTTTTTTGTTAAATATTATAACACTCTTAATCTTCGAGAATCAGAACTAAGAGAAGTATTTGAAACACAAGACGATGACATTTGCTTTTTATATCATGAATTTTCTTCAAAATATATGCACAGTGTTTTTGAGCCTTTCCTCGACTGGATTATGGAGCTTTATCAGAAATTTTATAGTGATGTCGCAATAGATGAGTTTCTTGAAAAAGCTGATGTATATTTTCAGGCTCGTTCTGTAATAAAAAAAGTTATATCGAAACAGGCGAATGTCAGCGTGATGAAGATTTGATTTTCGCAGAATACGAATATGAAGCAAAGCGTTTTACTAAATCAGTCTATAACATTCTTGAATATGTTTCTAAGGAGCATACTCTTTTTTTTGCTTCTTAATAAATTACATTTTGCGGAACAATCCACTATAAAGCTCCTCATTGAACTTGTTAATCATAATAAAGAAAATATCGCCCTTCTTGCTAATTATAATGAAGTATATGATGTTCCAGAATATACAAAAAAAAGATTGGGACACTATGATTGATTATATTGATAGCAACAATATGATTGTTGACTGGAGCTTACAAGATGGACACGCCTCAGAAAGTGAAAGAGTAGAGCTTTTTGACCCTATCCCGAAAGATATAAATCCTTATGTCAGACTTATCAACAATATGGTTTCATGTGTAATGATAGGTCAGGCAAATTATTATCTTGAGCAAATTCATAATAAATTTGAGATTGAGAAAATCACTATTCCTCTCAAGGATAAGCTTTCTTATTTAAAGCTTTATAGCATAGTCGCATTATGCCTTGATAATTCAACAACGGCACTTATGCTTTGTGATAATATAAATAATTCCATCAAAATGACAACAAGCCTTGAGGAAAGATTCAGTTGTTCATACATTTCAGCTTTAATACAATTAAGATATGGGCAAAAAGAAACTTCAAATAAATATATTCAAGAATGTTTCGACCTTTCTGATGAAATTGATGATGAAGAATATAAATTTAAGGCAAAGCTTTTTAGATTATATTATCACCTCAAACTGCTGGAAGAATATTTATTCTTGGGATGTAAATCTTATTATAGATGAAAATTTCGCAAATGATGCAATCAAGTATAAATATTATAATCATCTTGCATATATCTATCTTTTTGGCACCTGCAATGATATTCTATACTTTGTAAATGGCACTGATGGAATTGAAAATGCGGAATACTTCAAGCGTGGTATGGCTCTTGCAAAAAAAAATTAATAATGAATCTATTATGATAAATGCATGGCAGAAAAAATGTTATGATGGCATCTTCTTATGGCTATTTTTCATTAGTAGATTATTTTTATAAAAAACTCTTGAAATTATAGAAGGTCAGAATAATAAATTTGAGGAATCCAATGTATATAATGGGCTTGGATATAATCGTATTGTTAGCGAAGAATACGATGTTGCCAATAAATATTTCAACAAGGCACTTGGTATTCTCTACAAACTCAATAATCCATATCGGATTTGCGAAACACTCTATAATATGGCAACTAATGCTATACTTGCACATGAATATTATACTGCTATTAATTATCTCACAATAGTTATTGAACTTCTTGACGCTCTTGATGAGCATCAAATGAGAATATGCAACCTCGGCAAGATTTACGGTTTTATGGTTCTATGTAATTACTATCTCGGAATAGAGTATAATGCTAATCTCTATTTCAGCAAGCTCGAAAGGTCAGTTTCTCATATGCTTGAAAAGCCTGTTGAATCAAGCTTTTATTTATGGGACGATGATATGTTCTTCTATTTTTTTCACTGCGGGCTTAATTGCAAAAGATGATGATATTGAAAAAAGCCCAAAAATATTTTGACAGGGCAAGAATTCATCTTTTCCGTTCAACAGGAAACTTATTCTTTTCATATTATCAATTTGCGATTGCACAATATGACCTTTATGAAATTCAGGGAAGACACAAGGAGGCTGTAGAGATATTAAACGATGCACTTGATTTTTGCGAAACACATAATTATCAATTCAAAGCAGAAATTCTTCGTGCAAAGCTTGAGGACAGAACATTGCCACATAAAAAAAATTTGACCTTAAGCTTGAAAGTGTAACTCAAAAACAACTTGAATTAATGTCTAAGCGTTGTAAAATTGAGCACGAACTAAGTAATAAAAATAAGGGTATCAATTTCCTTCTTTCATGGCAAGATTTGCTCAATAAGGATTATTCTACTGATAAAGAACTTGTCAATAGTGCTATGAACAATATTCAGAATAGCTACAATATAGATTGTGCTTTGTTTATAGAAATGAAAAATAATTCTCCAAAAATTTCTTATAAAAGCAAAAGCATTAGTCTGACTGATAAAGATATTCAAACTATAACTAACTTCTTCTTAGATTATAGAAAAAGAATTTATTACATCTCGTTTTGACAAAACTTTTGATGATTATGATTGTATTCTTAACATTTTCGGAAAAATAAATGTTGCTTCATTGATGTGTATACCTATGTATATTAATGAAGTTTTAAAAGGCGTTATGATTTCTATTGTGAAAGTTCATGAGAATTTAACTTCTAATATCCACTTTTTGGAAACACAGACCTTATTATATTTAAATTTGCGGCTATGCAAATTTTAGATGCTGTTGAACGCCTTAATGCTAAGATAGAAATTAAAGCCATAAATGCCAAGCTTCAAAAAAGCTCCGTTACTGACCTGCTCACAGGCTTGCTTAATCGTCAAGGCTTTGCGAAAAAGCTTGAAGACTTCTCAGATTATTCCACAAAACAAAATTTTGAGGAACAAGAAACAACCATTCTATATATCGACCTTGATAATTTCAAATACTGCAATGACACCTTCGGTCACGATATTGGCGACCTTATGCTTAAAAAGCTTTCTTCTCTATTTACCGAAATAGTTGGAGATAAAGGATATTGTGTTCGTTACGGCGGAGATGAATTTATAATAGTTCTTCCAGGTTCTTCTACGGAGTTTGGTATAAAAATCTCAAAGCAGATTTATAAAAAAAATCGAAGAAAATGGATACTTTATAAATGACATTGCTAACGCATTAAAGCGACCTATTGAAATTGATGCACAGCACAGAATTTCCTGCTCTATTGGTATTTCAACATCACAAAAATATAATCAGGAATCAATTATGGAATGTCTAAAACACGCTGATTCAGCCCTTTATGATATAAAGAAAGGCACTAAGCACGATTTCAAGGTTTGGCAAAAGGTTCAAAAATAAATTAAAAATAAAACAACTCGGATTATAAACCATTCAGGTAAATAATTCGAGTTGTTATTTTTACTGTAATTTACTAAAAAATCAATCTACTAAATCTGGGTTGAAGCTTTCTTTCCATGGAAGTCCCCATTTGTTGAGTGCGTCCATAAATGGGTCTGGGTCGAATTCCTCTATGTTATATACGCCAGGCTTTTTCCACTTGCCTGTGAGAATCATAGCTGCACCTATCATCGCAGGAACGCCTGTTGTATAAGAAATAGCCTGTGAGCCTACTTCCTTATAGCACTCCTCATGGTCACAAACATTATAAAGATAATATGTTTTATCCTTGCCGTCTTTCTTACCTTGGAAGATACAGCCTATGTTTGTCTTGCCCTTTGTGCGTGGTCCTAAAGATGCTGGGTCTGGAAGAACAGCCTTTAAAAACTGAAGTGGAACAATTTGCTTGCCCTCAAATTCAATCGGCTCGATAGAGGTCATTCCAACATTCTCAAGACACTTGAGATGTGTAAGATAGCTCTGACCAAATGTCATGAAGAAACGAATACGCTTAATGCCCTTGATATTAAGTGCAAGCGACTCTAATTCTTCGTGGTGGAGAAGATACATATCCTTCTCGCCTATCTCTGGGAAATTATAAACCCTCTTGATTTCCATAGGCTCTGTTTCTACCCACTTACCGTCCTCAATGTAGCTTCCCTTTGCGGAAACCTCACGAATATTGATTTCAGGGTTAAAGTTTGTTGCAAACGGATAGCCGTGGTCGCCTGCATTGCAGTCAAGAATATCTATATAATTGATTTCATCAAACTCATGTTTCATTGCATATGCTGAAAAAACACCTGTAACGCCTGGGTCAAAGCCACTGCCTAAGAGAGCAGTAATTCCTGCCTCCTTAAATTTCTCACGATATGCCCATTGCCACTTATACTCGAACTTTGCGGTATCGAGTGGTTCGTAGTTAGCTGTATCAACATAGTCTGTCTTTGTTTCAAGGCAAGCGTCCATAATTGTTAAATCCTGATATGGCAAAGCGACATTTATGACAATATCAGGCTTTTCTTTATTGATAAGAGCGACAAGCTCTGCAACATTATCTGCGTCAACCTGAGCAGTTGTAATTTTTGTTTTTCCACCATCAAGCTTTTCCTTGAGTGCGTCGCACTTGGACTTTGTACGGCTTGCTATACAAATTTCCTCAAAAACCTCTGAATTTTGGCAGCACTTATGAACTACTACGCTCGCAACACCGCCCGCACCAATTATCAATGCCTTTGACATTTTGATTACCCCCTAAATTTATCCTAAAGCTTCTAATACATAATTTGGCAAAGCAAAGCTACCCTTATGAAGCTCTGTATTATAGTATCTTGTCTTTAATCCACGCTTATTCCATGCATCTGCATCAAGGTCTTTTATCGGGTCGAACTTCTTTGAAGCAAAGCCAAACAGCCAATGACCTGACGGATAGGTTGGAATATGTGCCTGATATACCCTTACTATCGGGAAAAAGTCCGCTATCTTCTTATGAGCAAGACGCATAGCCCTTGCATAAACTGAATAATATGGGCTTTCGTGCTGATTTACAAGAATACCGCTCTCATTGAGAGCCTTATAGCAGTTACCGTAAAATTCCTTTGTAAAAAGTCCCTCTCCAGGACCTACCGGGTCGGTTGAATCCACTATAATTAAATCATACTGATTTTCACAGCTACGAACATATCAAGCCGTCATCAATATGTATAGTAACCTTTTTTGTCGAGAAGCTTGCCTGAAACATCAGGTAAATATTCAAGACAGGCATCTACAACCATTTTATCTATTTCGACAAGGTCTATATGTTCTATATTATCATATTTTGTAAGCTCGGCGGTTACTCCGCCGTCACCTGCTCCGATAACAAGAACATTTTTAATATTCGGATTAACGGAAAGTGGAATATGTGTTATCATTTCGTGATATATAAATTCGTCCTTTTCGGTCAGCATAATTCTGTCATCAAGGATAAGAATTTTACCAAACTCGGGAGTAGAAAAAATTTCTATTCTCTGATAGTCTGATTCTGCCGCATAAATCTGCTTATCACAGCGAATCGAAAAGCGGACATTATTCGTCTGCTCTTCAGTATACCAAAGCTCCAAAAAATCAACTCCTTAAAAAAAAATATCTGCAAATAAATTATACCACACTTATTTGAAATTTAAATATTATATGAGTAAATTTTACTAAAATATTATCAAAAAATCATTTCAGAACATTCAGCTTTTCTGTATTCATATCCTCTGTGCCGAGAAGTGTTGCACCTTTTTTTCTTTGCATAAAGAATATAATCGAGCGAATCTTTTGTTACAAGCTCACCCGGAGCAAGAATAGGTATTCCGGGCGGATAGCACATAACAAATTCCGCACAAACCTTGCCGACAGTTTCTTCTATTGGAAGCTGTACCTTTTCATTATAGAATGCGTCCTGCGGAGAACATACTACTATTGGCTTTATATATTCGTGGTCGAGCAAGCCTGCACTTGTCTTGGAATAAAGACGCTTAATCTCTGAAAGTGCCGCAACAAGTCTTTCAACCTCTAAGATTCTGTCACCGACAGAAATTATCGCAAGAATATTGCCAATATCGCCAAATTCAATCTGAATTTCATACTTGTCACGAAGTAAATCATAGACTTCTATTCCTGCTAAACCAATATCTCTTGTATGTATAGAAAGCTTTGTCGGGTCAAAATCGAAAACTGTATCTCCGTTAATAAGCTCACGGGAAAATGCGTAATATCCGCCGAGCTTATTTACTTCACTTCTGCCATAATTTGCAAGCATTGTTACATTTTCGAAAATCCTTTTGCCGTTAAGAGCGAGATTTCGGCGTGAAATATCGAGCGATGAGGTCAAAAAAGATATGAACCGCTTGTTGTTTGGGTGAGATTTATAATCTGGCGGACATAACCTGCATTCATACTTTCACCAAGCAAAAGTATTGAGCTTTGTGTAAGCGAACCGCCTGTTTTGTGCATACTTACAGCAGACATATCTGCTCCGACACGCATAGCCGCAAGGGGCATATAGTCGCCAAAATAGAAATGTGTTCCATGGGCTTCGTCAACAAGAACTTTCATTCCTGCCTTATGGGCAATCTTGACGATTTCACGAAGATTGGAACATACACCGTAATAGGTTGGGTTATTGACTATAACAGCCTTTGCGTCAGGATTTTCGTCAATGGCTCTCTGTACATCTTCAACAGCCATTCCAAGAGGTATTCCAAGCTGTGTATTAAGTCCTGGGTCAACATATACTGGAACAGCTCCGCAGACTATCAGGGCATTTATAGAGCTTCTATGAACATTTCTTGGCATTATAATCTTTTCGCCACGCTTACAGACACTCATAACCATAGCTTGTACTGCACTTGATGTTCCGTTCACCATAAAAAAGGCATGAGCTGCACCAAATGCCTCTGCTGCAAGCTCTTGTGCCTCTTTAATAACGCTTACTGGGTGACAAAAGATTATCAAGTGGCTTCATAGAGTTGACATCTACACTCATACACTGCTTACCGAGGAAATTAGTCAGCTCACTATTGCCTTTTCCCTGCTTATGACCAGGGACATCGAATGAAACTATTCTATTTTTTCTTTGTATTCTAAAAAGTGCTTCATAAAGTGGAGCGTCATTCTGTGAAAGACTCATTTCTGCTTACCTCAATCATAAACATTTGTACCGCTGAAAATCTCTATCATTTCCTTGCGGAGATTGTTTGAGATTTCAAGGCGTTCTTTCGGTGGAAGCTCATAAACATCAGTTTTGAATAGATAATTCTTAAGCTCAATTTCTTTAATGAGCATCTGAGTATGAAAAATATTAGATTGATATACATTAACATCAATGGCATCATATCTGCGGAGAGTTTCCTCTCGGATATAGTCCTGAATTGATGTCATCTTATGGTCAAGAAACAGCTTTTTGCCACTTTGGTCACGAGTAAAGCCACGAACTCTGTAATCTATCGTGATAATATCGGAATCAAAGCTATCAATAAGGAAATCGAGTGTATTAAGTGGGGAAATTGTTCCGCAGGTTGATACATCAATATCAACTCGGAATGTTGCAATAGCATTATCTGGGTGATATTCTGGATAAGTATGCACTGTAACATGGCTTTTATCAAGATGTGCCGCAATCTCTTCACGCCATCTGCCACAGTTACAAGATTCGTCTATCGTTTCAGGATAGCCTTTTTCAGAAATAAGCAAGGTTACACTCGCTCCTTGTGGGTCATAATCCTGCTTAGAGATATTAAGCACACTCGCTCCTATCATATCTGTAACATCACAAAGAATATTCGTTAAACGCTCAGAATTATACTGCTCGTCTATATACTTTATATAGTCTATTTGCTCACGCTGAGATTTAGCATAACAAACATCATAGATATTGAAGCTAAGAGTTTTTGTGAGGTTGTTAAAGCCATATAGCTTAAGCCTTTTTTCCAACCCTAACATCACGACCTTTCAGGCAAAATACATCAATTTACTATATCACAAAACCGAGCGGAAAGCAATGACTTCAGAAATAATTTATATAGTTTATACTACAGTGATTGCATAATAAAATATTCAGTCAGCAATAACTTAATGATTATGCACAAACATTTCGTATATTATTTAAAATGCTTATCTTGACAAGTAATACAAAAATGGTATATATTATATTTGTTGAAATTTTTTATTTTTTCGATAAAATCGGAAAAAATGAAATAAATGGAGGGATTTATAATGAAAAAGGTACCTTTTATCACTAAGGAACAGGCTGAGGAAATTGCAAAAAAAATATCCTACTCCTTTCCATATATATGATTTAAAAAAGGCATCAGAGAAAACGCCAGAAGACTTTATGACGCTTTCTCTTGGAATAAAGGTTTTAAGGAGTTTTTCGCTGTAAAAGCTACTCCTAACCCTACAATTCTTAAAATCTTGAAGGAAGAGGGCTGCGGTACAGACTGTTCTTCCTACACGGAGCTTCTTATGAGCAAACGCTGTGGCTTTGATGGCTCAAATATTATGTTTAGCTCTAATGATACTCCAACAAGTGAGTTCAGATATGCTAACGAAATCGGTGCAACAATAAATCTTGACGATATTACTCATATTGACTTCGTTAAGCAAGCTTGTGGAAAAATTCCTGAAAGAATTTCCTGCCGATATAATCCGGGCGGAAAGTTCTCTATTGCTAATACTATTATGGACAACCCTGGCGATGCAAAATACGGTCTTACAAGACCACAGATGACAGAAGCTTTCAAAACTCTTAAAGAGCTTGGTGCCAAAGAATTTGGTATTCACGCATTCCTCGCAAGTAACACTGTTACAAATGAATATTATCCTATGCTCGCAAAAATCCTTTTCACAACTGCTGTTGAGCTTGCTAAGGAAACAGGCGTTCATATCGGATTTATCAACCTCTCTGGTGGTGTCGGAATCCCTTATACACCAGATAAAGAGCCTAACGATATTTATGCTATTGGTGAGGGTGTTCGCTGCAAGGCATATGAGGAAGTTCTTGTTCCTGCCGGAATGGGCGATGTAGCTATCTATACAGAGCTTGGACGCTTTATGCTTGCACCTTATGGACATCTTGTAACAAGAGCAATTCACGAAAAGCACACACATAAGGAATATATCGGCGTTGATGCTTGTGCTGTAAACCTTATGCGTCCTGCAATGTGGTGCATATCATCATATTACAGTACTTGGCAAAGAGAATGAGCCTTGCGACCATATCTATGATATTACAGGTTCACTTTGCGAAAATAACGATAAATTTGCAATAGACAGAGCATTGCCTAAGATTGATATGGGTGATTTACTTGTTATACATGATACAGGTGCACACGGCTTCGCTATGGGATATAACTATAATGGTAAGCTTAAATCAGCTGAACTTCTTCTTCGTGAGGACGGCTCTGTACTTCAAATTCGTCGTGCAGAAACTCCTGACGACTATTTCGCAACACTTGAAGGATTTTGGGATAAAATTTAAAATTCTCTCCCCTTTAGATTTAAACGAGTTTTAAATTCATATCATTAATTAAACAAGACGGCACAGCAAGAGAACTAATCTCAAGCTGTGCCGTCTGCTTTATATGGGAATGTTAAATGTAAAAATATGCAAATTAATTTTCAGGCTCAACATAATTAGTATGATTACTACACTTACTTAATATTCTGTTAATCTCATCATACTGTTCATCAGTTATATTTACATAGACTGTTTGGCTTTGTGAACTCATAGAATATCCGTTTATTCTATCACCATCATATGAATATTCCAAGTTTACATTTGTAGATAATGAGCATTGAATAAGATTATCTTTTTCTACATCTACATCTTCTGATATGGCATTGATGATTATATTTGATATTTTGCGTAAATCTGAAATATACTTTTTATCAATGCCAGAATCAGTATAATTAACATTATATCTTTTAAGTGTTCCATCTACTGATGGATTCATCATAAGGTCTTCGTCACCAACATTATCATTGTAATATTCAAGTGTAAAATAGTTATCTTTATTCTTCAAATCTGAAAAATCCAGTCTGAAATATTCAGCACTACTTTCATTTTTCTTTACTGTATCTACTATATTATCTTTGATAAGTTTAGACATTGTTTTATCAAGGTACTTATTGTATGTCTTTGGAGTAATTTTAGCATCTATAAGATAATGCTGAGAAAAGCTATTCATACCAACATAACCTATTGTTACTATGCTTGTAGTATTATCTATATTATAATTATTATAAATATCATTATCTCTATAGCTTAGCATATTCTTATCTTCATTACTTGCTGAATTAAATTCTTCTTTATATATTTTCCAAAGTTCATTTAATTCATCTTTTGAAAAATCAATATTTGAAGTATCAATATTTATTGATTTTAATTCTTTATCCGTTGGTAAGCTATATATTGCATTCTCATATTCTTTTTATTTTTTATGAATATATGAATCTAATGATAAATTCTCACTTCCACCAAGTTTATTTATATTGACATAAACTCTTCTCTTAATATCTCTGCCTGATGAGCAATAGAATATTACATCATAATAAATATAATTTTCACTATAGAATTTACTAAAATTATCTTCTTTAACTTTTTTCTACAGTTTCTACCAATGATGATTGCATACACTTAATAAGTTCTTTATCATCAAATTTAATATTCTCGGTTTTATATTTATAATAGTTATCATTAATATATACAGTGTTTAAATAATTATTATCATATAAAATGCTAACTGATGAAATTTCTGATGGTTCTGGAATATCATTTAGTATAAAGTTTCTTTCACTTACACAGGCAATAATAAATATCGCATTAGCTAATATTGCAATGAGATAAAATGGTATAGAAATGAGAAGTTTTTTAGCACTCTTTGTTGTTATCAGCTCATACAAGAAATATGCAAGCAAAGAAACTAATATTCCTATAAGCCAAAACTCAGTATAAACTTTCAAACCACAAGCAAGGCTAAAGCTTATAAGTAAAAGTGGGATTGAGCCAATAAGTATTCTTACAACTGGCTGAACGCCCTTATATGCTGCACTTTTACCTGCTGATTCTGATTTTCTGAATTTATGAATGAAAAAGCCAATTACAAAATAGATTATTGCTAAGATTAAACTATACCATTGAGTTGAGGCGTTCAAAATAGGCGCTGTTTCTCTATTAAAAATGAATTATTATATATAAATGGTGCGAAAATTATATTATTATAAATATCTGTCAAAGACATAAATGAAACATCTGTAATCTTAACTGATGTATTTATTGCTGTTGTATACAAGAGAATTATAACTCTTGGCAAGAACATTATTATAAGAGTTATAATAATATTTGTAAATATAGTCCCTGAAAGACATTTTGCTAAGAGAGCGATTGAAGCTACCAACATAGCTAAGATTACTGAAGATATTATTGTCGGCCAGATAAACTCTATGTTTATTACGGTTTTTAATGAAAGTGCATAGATAGTAAACGAAAGAAGTGTACTTACAACTACTGTAACTATACTCCATATAAGTGCGGTAACGGTATATGTAAGATAAACACAGGTTTTACTTAATGGAATAGAATGATAAAAATCCTGATGCTTTTCTTATATTCATAAAGTTAAAAAGCAAAAATATCATAACTATCGGCATTATATATTGTATTAAAAATATTGGCATTGAAAATGTAGCAATATCTATTGTAAAGTATGGTTGGGCTTTAAGTGTATCATAATCCATAGATGCATATGAAATAAGCCTTAACAACGGATAGCCACATGATGCTAAAACAGAAATTATCGCGAAACATATTCCCACAACCCTTGTCTGTTTGATTCCTTCGAGCATAAGTGCAGGACTGAAAAATTTATTTCTTTTCATTTTTCTCTTCCTCCTTTTCAAATACATCTTCAAATTTATATCCCATCTCGCCCATTTCAAAGATAAATACTTCTTCAAGTGAGAGCGGAAGTATATCAAGGATAATTGGTTTAAAGCCTGAAAGAATTTCTATAACCTTATCTTTATCACCACGAATAATAGAATTTGATACCACACCGGTTTTCTTAAAGTCGAGAACTTCTATTCCATTATCTGTGAATAGTTTTTTGTCGTAATCAATATTAAACGCAGCTTGAATCTTGAAAAGTGAAGTTTTGAGATTTTGAACATCACTTTCAAAAACAACTCCTCCCTTATGCAAAAGTGTAAGCTGGTCGCAGGTGTCCTCAAGCTCTCTCAAGCTATGGCTTGTGATAACGGCTGTTGCCTGACGCTCGCATATGTCATCAAAAATCAAGTTTTTGACAAGATTTCTCATAACTGGGTCTAAGCCATCAAAGGTTTCATCAAAGAACAGATACTTTGTCTGACAAGACAAGGCACAAATTATAGCAGCTTGTCTTTTCATACCCTTACTAAAGCTTGCAATCTTCTTTTTGGGGTCAAGTCCGAATTTATCTACAAGCATTTTATATCTTTCAAAACTGAAATTCGGATAGCAAGCATTATATAATTTAGCCATTTTATTTAATGTTGCCTGAGATATAAAATAAAGTTCGTCTGGAACAAAAACAAAATCACTTTTTGCTTCTTGATTTTCCCAAACTGGCTTTTCGTCTATGCTGATTTTACCCTCATCTGGCTTATAAATTCCTGTGATAAGCCTTAAAATGTACTTTTACCAGCACCATTACTGCCAACAAGACCATAGATGCAGCCTTCTGAAATTTCACAATTCATATTTTTTAATGCAATAAAATCATCAAATTTTTTTGTTACATTTTCAACTTTAATCATTATGTTCCCCTCCATAAAATAATTTTACTTTATCAATAATTTCATCTATTGTCATACCTGAGAGTTTGAGTTTTTCTACAATAGCTTTTAATTCTGAGTTTGATGTTGACATAAGCTTTTTTGCACTACTTCCTTTGCATTACATGAAACATATCTTCCTACTCCTGGTACAGAATAAGTAATTCCCATTCTTTCAAGCTCATTATATGCCTTTTGAACTGTATTAGGATTTGTACCACATTCTCGTGAAAGATTTCTGACAGATGGAATCATTTCATCTGATTTTAAAACTTCAGTAATAACTAAGTTTTGTATCTGTTCAACGATTTGTTCATAGATAGGTTTATGACTCATCTTATCTACAACAACTAACTTTTCGTACATATTTACTCCTCCTTTTCTGTAAAATAGGTGTATTAACTATGTTAGTACAGTTATACAACATAAACCCATTTTTGTCAATAGCTAAATGAAAGCTTTTTTAATAATTATATATAGTGATTGCATCTACTCATATGTATATTTATAAGTGATTTTGCAAATTGCAGACAAAATATTATAAAATTCGACATTATTATAGTATAATACATACAAGGAGGTATATTATACTATGGTAAAAAGAATTACTGTAATATTTTTAATCTCATTGCTTTTTAATATATCCTCTTAACAATCTTTTAAATACCTCTGCAAAGTCCAACAATGAAAACTATATCTTAAGAGGCTTTTCATATGGTTTCTATAAAATTATAAATAACAGAAAGGCTACCTGCACTTCTATTACAAGTCAAGGTGAAGAAACTACCATATTTTGCAAAAGCGATTACGAAATCTCTAAGACTGTAACATCTCTATCATATCTTTACATACTTGTTAATTCTGAAGAATATAACACAATATTTACAATTTTAAGAAATGGCTCTGTTGACACTTCATATATTCCTGAGAATAATATTATCCCATCAAGCTTTACTGCAAATGACGATTACATATTTTTTATAAGCAATGACGAAAGCTATACTATTTCTATCAAAAGGAATACCCTCGAAACTACCACAAGCTTCTTTTCAGAAAAGGTAAAAAAGCTATTTTGCTATAATGAAAAAGTTTATGCCATTACCGCAAGCTCTTTATATCGCCTTGATAATCCAAATATTCCAATTAAATGCGATATTCCATCTTTTAATGATTTAGAACCTGTTTTCTATGACAATATCTTCATAGATGCAAATGGCAAGGTCTATTCTTTTAGTTTTGACAATGGTTTTAAATACATAAAAACACTTAATTACAAAAAAGTGTTTATACTTAATGATATTTATTATGGAGTAAGTGAAAATCATATAAATAAGTTATCTGAAAATAGCTCAATAACAAGCAGATATAGCTTTTCGGAAAATATTGATGACATTGCTGTGAATGGAAATAAAATTGCCCTGCTTAGTTCTGAAAATGTAAAACTTATTACTGAAAAGGATTTTAAACCAATAGAAAATTCAAGCACAGAAAGCTCTAATCCAATATCAAAACCAAGTTTTGATGGCTTTACCGACTATGAAAATGATGACAATTACATAATAGTTCCACAAGGTACAACTATCGCTATACTTAAGAAGCATATAAATTCTGCAAAAAAATTCAAGTCTTATATTTTATGACAATAAAAAAAAGGAAAAATATCTTCTGGCAATCTTGGAACAGGATTTTCACTTGAATATTACGAAAATTCCTTTTTGAAATATAAATATACAATTATAGTTATGGGAGATATAACCGGAGAAGGCTCTGTCAACACTTATGATAAAAGAAGACTTACAGATTATCTGCTTGGAAAACTTGAATTAACCTCTGCACAAAAAATATGCAGCTAATTTAGACGCAAACAACTTAATAGATTCTATTGATTTATTACTACTCAATCGCCTTATATTACAATAAATTGCACAAGGTTTATATTAAAATCTTGTGCAATTATTTTTTATTCAATTTATTTTTTATTCAATTTATTTTTTAATTATAGGTATTGACAAGTTGATTTCTGAGCATTATAATATAACTAACATATGAACAATTGCTCATATGTTTAAAGAATAGATTAGAGTGTGTTCCCCTATGGATAATAACGAACTAAATAAAAACTTTGAGGAATGTGTTTCTTGCAACGATAAGGATACTTGCGAAGAAGTTTGTATTCATACTGATGCTGTTGTAAGAGCAAAAAATAATACACCTGACCTCGATATTCTTTTCTCTCTTGCAGAACTTTTTAAAATGTTTGGTGATACTACAAGAATCAGAATTATGTGTGCTTTATTTGAAAATGAACTTTGCGTATGTGATATTGCCGAAGTCCTTGGTATGGGACAATCAGCCGTTTCACATCAGCTAAGATTACTAAGAACTGCTAATCTTGTAAAGGTAAGGCGTGATGGTAAATCATCTTTCTATTCACTTGATGATGAGCACATACAGAAAATTTATGAGCTTGGTTTAGACCATATTTTAGAAAAAAAGAAAGGGAACTTGATTATGAGTACAATAACAAGAAAATATACCCTTGAAGGTCTGGATTGTGCAAACTGTGCTATGAAAATTGAGGATGCTATTACAAAAATTGATGGTATTGAGAATGTTTCTGTTGTTTTTGCAACAAAAACACTTTCCCTTAAAAGTGGTCTTGATGAACATGAGCTTTTCGACACATTAAAAAAAACAATAGATTCCGTTGAAGATGGCGTTACTCTCATAGAAAAAACTAAAGCTCATAACGAACATCACCATGAAGACGGTAAACATTGCGGTTGTGGTCATGAACACCACCACGAACACCATGAGCATGAACATCATCACGAAGATGGCGAACATTGCTGTTGTGAGCAAGAATATCACCACGAACATCATAATCATAGCCATTCTCATAACAAAACAAGAAAGTATACTTTACAAGACCTCGATTGTGCTAATTGTGCTATGAAAATTGAGGAAGCTATTGCAGGACTTGATGGCGTTGATAATGTTATAGTTACATTCGCAACAAAAACTCTTGCACTTGAAAGCAATCTTAATGAAAAGGAACTTTTCGATACTCTCAAAAGACAATAGATTCTGTTGAAGATGGTGTTACTCTTATTGAGCAGAAAGCCACTAAAGAAAACCAATCGGAGAAAAAAAAACTTTAACAAGGATAAACTGATACTCATTGAAACAGGTATTGCAATCGCTTTAACGGCAATAGGCTTGGCAGTTTCTTCTTTTGTTTCACCCGAATGGATTGGTAAAATTATAATTGCTGTTGGTGTATGCTTCTCTGGATATAGAGTAGTTATTAAAGGTCTAAAAAACACTCTGTAAGTTAAAGCTTGACGAAAATGTCTTATGATGATTGCTGTTGTTGCTTCATGTGTACTTGGTGAGTTTTTCGAGGCTGCCGCTGTTACAATCCTTTTCAATATCGGTGAATATATTGAAGATAAGGCTGTCAGCAAGTCAAGAAAAGGTATCGAAGCACTTTCTATGATCCGCCCTGATAAAGCACATTTACTTAAATCTGATGGAACTATCCTTACAGTAGACGCCGAAGAAATTCAACCTGATGATATAATTATTGTAAACCCATATGAGCGTATTCCTCTTGACGGTATCATAATTGATGGCGAAAGCTCTCTCGATACTTCTGCTCTCACTGGAGAAAGCATTCCAAGAAATATTGCAAAAAATTCAGATGTTATGTCTGGTATGATGAACCTTGAGGGTGTTCTTACTATAAAGGTAACAAATTCTTGTGAGGACTCCGCAGCATCTCGTATTCTTAAACTTGTTGAGGCAAGAGCCACTCAAAAAGGGCAATTCTGAAAAATTCATAAGCCGTTTTGCAAAGGTATATACTCCGATAGTATTTTTAATGGCATTAGTTCTTGCCGTAGTTCCTCCACTTATCGGCTTAGGTGACTTCACAACATTTATAAATCGTGCATTAGTATTCCTTGTTGCATCTTGCCCTTGTGCATTGGTTATCAGCGTTCCGCTTGGTTTTTACTCTGGAATAGGCTCTGCATCTAAAAACGGTGTTCTTATAAAGGGTGGTAAATTTATAGAAGCAGTTTCTAAGGCTAATACTGTTGCTTTTGATAAAACCGGTACACTCACAAAGGGTGAACTTGCTGTTGCTAATGTTAAGCTTCTTGGCAAAATGTCTAAAGATGAAGTTCTTGCTATTGCGGCTTCTGCTGAGGAATATTCCTCTCACCCATCGGCTCTTGCTATTAAAAGAGCTGCTGAAAAGCTTCATAAGGTTTCACTTACTGACCACAAAGAAATTGCTGGCAAGGGCGTTTCTGCACAATATAATGGCAAGGCTATTCTCTGCGGAAACAAAAAGCTCTTTAACGATAATAGTCTAAAAAGTGGCATAAATATCTCTCTGTCGATGGAAAAATTGTTGGTGAAATCGAAACAAGTGATGAAATTCGTGCAGACACAAAAAGGAAACCCTTAACAAGCTCAAGGCTTTAGGCATTGAACATATAGTAATGCTTACAGGTGACGGCGAAATTGCTGCAAAGAAAATTGCTGATGAATGTGGTCTTAATGAATTTAAACATTCGCTTATGCCTGAAGAAAAGGCAAGCACTGTTAAAGAGCTTCAAAAGGACGGAAAGGTCATCTTCGTTGGCGATGGAATAAATGATGCTCCTGTGCTTGCTGCTGCAGATTGCGGTTTCGCTATGGGACTTGGCAGTGATGCCGCTATTGAATCAGCTGATGCTGTTCTCACAAACGGAACCTTCGCAAAATTGCCTACTGCAATTAAAATAAGCAGAAGTGCTATGAAAACAGTTCGCTTTAATATTGCTTTTGCACTTGCACTTAAAGCTATTGTTCTTATACTTGCTGCGTTTGGATATGCGCCTATGTGGATTGCCGTTATAGCTGATACTGGACTTTCAGTTCTTACTGTTCTCAATGCTGCAAGACTTCTTAAAAAGAAATATTAAGTTAATTTCAAAATTTAACAATAATTCAAAAGGACAGCACCGTTATTAGTGCTGTCCTTTTTCTCACCTCCAATAGTAGCCTTACAGATTAAAAGGGAATAAAACACATTTCTGTGTCTAAAATCTAAAGGCACTATGTAGAATTAAGATAAATATGTATAAAGTTGACAATCAATATTATTTGCTTGAATTGAGCTGAAAAATGTTGATTTTTGTTTTAGTTTGTGATACAATACTTTTGTGGACGCAAGTCAAGTGTATACATATTTATAAATTATAGGATACGAGAGATTAAAATTTACATTTTAAAGCAGTTGAACTTTAAAGTTATGATTATGATTTCTTCGGGAATATAGGGAGATTCATTCAACCGACTGATCTTCAACTACTTCTTTAAGGTGTATAAGCTCTAAATTATTTTTATTGCATAATTCTACAAGCTTCTTTGCCCTTTCCTTCTCAAGAAATACATCTGAGATAGAAATAAGAATAATATTTGTCGATTTAAGGCAAACAGCTATTCCATAAGCAACATAGCTTCCAAATTCACAATTTTGCAAATTCTCCTTAATAACCTTATATATATACATTTTAATCTCCCTTTTCAGCTTTATTCGCTGTCCTATGACTTTATTATATCATTAAAAATTATTTTTGATTGTTGCTTGTGAAATAAACACAATTCGCATTGAATCAAGCATTACTTGACTAAATATATCATTTATAAATAAGAAAGGATTTTAATTATATGAATATTGCAATATGTGATGATAATCTTTTAGATAGAGAACTGATTGTAGATTTACTTGAATGTTATTTCTTTAATAAATCTATTTCTTATAGCATAGACCAATATGAAAATGGTGATAACCTTATCTATGAAATTGAAGATGGACACCCTTACGATATAATAATTCTTGATATCTTTATGGGAAAGCTTCTGGGAATTGAAGTAGCTAAAAATCTTAGAAAGCTTAAATTTAATGGAGAAATCATTTTCTTGACAGCAAGTTCTGACTTTGCTGTCGATAGCTATGATGTAAATGCTGGAGGATATATACTAAAACCTATTTCATATAACAAGCTAAAAAAAGTTATTGACAAAGTAACTCTAAAGCTTGGAACAAACAGCTATTGCGTAAAAGGCAAAGAAGTAATTTCTTGCTTATTCCATATAATGAAATTGTTTATATAGAAAGCAATAACTCAAAATGTATTCTACACAGAAATAATGGTGAAAAAATATAATATCTATAAAAAGCTTAATGAAATTGAATCGGAACTCAATGATTCTCGCTTTTTAAGAAGTCATCAAAGCTATCTCGTTAATATGGATTATATAATTGAGGCTGGAAATCAATTTCAACTCTCTACGGGAGATGTTGTTCTTATCAGACAAAGACATGTTAAAGAAATTCGTAATCAATATCTTAAATATAACGAAAACATAATACTCATATGGCTTCAATTTCTAATTGATAAACTTAATTATCTTAAAATAATACTATAAATCTATATGATAAAGGAGAATAGTTATGATTTTAGAAAATTTTTATGCTAAAATCGGCGGAAATTATAATGAGGTTTTAGAAAGATTATTAAGCGAAAAAAACGCATAACAAGCTTTGTAATACGCTTTTTAGATGATAATAGTTTTGAAACGCTATGTCAATATCTTGATAATAAGGATTATGATTCTGCGTTTAATTCGGCTCACAATCTAAAAAGGATTAGCACAAAATCTTGGATTTACGAAATTAGCGAAATCTTCAGAAAAATTAAGCAATGCTCTGCGTTCTGATAATCAAGATGTTTTAATGACATCTCATACTCTTATCAATGATGTAATAGCTGACTATAAAGAGGTTAAAGCACTTGAACCTGCGGCATCTTGGTCCCAAACCAAGCACTCTACCAAACTGAGCTACACCTCGAAATTATTTAATTTTTGTCGCCTCAACAAGTCAGCTTCATTATTATAAAGTTTTTCTTTTTTATCAATTTCAAATTTTTAACACACAATTATATTTTTTGTGGAGTATAAAGTGTTTCTAAATCTACGGATAGCGGCAAAGGCATTTCCTTTGACCTATAAGCCTTTGAAAAGGTTTAAGTAAGACTTTTATAACCCATAAAAAATAAGCTCACAACAGACTCGTTGTGAGCTTACTTATTTTCATATCTTAGCTTAATATAAAATATTAGTCAAAGAACTTTGAGTGGATAGCTGAAACAGCCTTATCTGCATCATCTGCATTGATAAGAACTGAAACCTTGATTTCACTTGTAGAAATCATCTGAATGTTGATTTGTGCATCAAAGAGTGCCTCAAACATCTTTGTAGCAACGCCTGCATGGCTTTCCATACCTGCACCAACAATAGAAATCTTTGCAACATCTTCTGAGAGAGTTACAGACTTACCGCCGACAACAGAGATAAAGTCTTCCATGATAGCAACTGCTTCTTTGCCGTTTTCCTTAGCTACTGTGAAAGCAATATCCTTTGTGCCGTCACGACCGATTGACTGAAGAATAATATCAACATTTATGCCCTTAGAAGCAAGCTTGGAGAAAAGCTTAAACGCAAGACCCGGAACATCCGGAACACCAACAACTGAAATACGAGCAACATTTGTATCCTTAGCTACACCGCTGACCAACATTTTTTCCATTTTAACTGCCTCCTTAACGATTGTGCCTGGTGCATTTGTCATACTTGAAAGCACCTCAAGCTCTATGTTATATTTTTTAGCCATTTCTACGCTTCTGTTATTCAAAACCTGTGCGCCGAGAGTTGCAAGCTCAAGCATTTCATCATAAGAAATTGTATTGAGCTTCTTTGCGTTTTTGACCTTTCTTGGGTCGGCTGTATAAACGCCCTCAACATCTGTGAATATCTGGCAAAGGTCTGCGTGTGCTGCTGCTGCAATAGCAACTGCACTTGTATCAGAACCACCACGACCAAGTGTTGTAACATCATTATAACGATTAAGTCCTTGGAAACCTGCAACAACAACTATATTGTTCTTATCAAGCTCTTTCATAATACGGTCTGTGTTTACACGCTTAATTCTTGCACTTGTATAAGCGGAGCTTGTTTCAAAGCCTGCCTGCCAGCCAAGAAGTGAAACAACTGGATAGCCAAGCTTTTCGATAGCCATAGCAAGAAGTGCTATTGACATCTGCTCGCCTGCTGCAAGAAGCATATCTCTCTCACGCTTGGAAGCATTAGGGTTGATTTCGTTTGCTTTTTCGATAAGGTCATCAGTTGTATCGCCCTGTGCAGATACAACAACAACAACACTGTTGCCCTTTTTATATGTATCTGTAACTATTTTAGCGACATTCATTACTCTTTCAGCATTTGCCACAGAGCTTCCGCCGAATTTCTGAACTATTAAACTCATCTGCAATTTCTCCCTCTTTTTTATTTTATATATACGCTTATTTTGGTTCAGCTCATATGAGTTAAGCCAAGCAACGCAATAAACAAGATTATTATATCAGATTATCTTTAAAAATTAAAGGTCTGAAATTCTGATTTTTGAAAGAACCTTTATGCCATTATCTTCAAGAGCCTTAATAGCTTTCTCTATATCAGATTCTTTCATATCGCCTGTTGTGAAAGCAAATTCATTTTCCTTAGCACCATTTCTTGTAAGAGACTTAACACCTATAAAAAGCTCAGTAGCTTTTTCAAAAGCTAACTTCGTATTGTTAGACTCTGCTCTTACATAAACGCTCATAATTGTATTTGCATAAGGTTCTACATCGCTCTCTGAACCATCTGCCCAACCAAGATACTTTCTTGCAGAAAGATGCTTAACGCAATCGATAATATCAGCAACAACAGCACTTGCGGTAGGAAGCTTACCAGCACCCTTACCATAAAATACAACATCTCCTGTTGCATCGCCACGAACAAGAATACCGTTGAATACATCATCAATACCAGCAAGCTGACTGCTACGCTCAATGAACATAGGCTCAACTGTAATATCGACCTTACCGTCCGCAAGCTTCTTAACCTGACCGATAAGCTTTACTACTCCGCCCCATGCATCTGCATAAAGAACATCGTCAAGAGTGATTTCTGTTATACCCTTTGTATTAACATAATCCGGATAAATATGCTTGCCATATGCAAGAGAGGCAAGAATACAAATCTTTCTGCAAGCATCATCGCCCTCAATATCAGCCTTAGGATTTTCTCGGCATAGCCAAGCTCCTGAGCCATTTTGAGTGCATCTGCAAAAGGCATTTGCTCACGAATCATCTTTGTAAGAATAAAGTTTGTTGTACCATTGAGTATACCAGCAATCTCTATAACATCATTTGCTGCAAGGCACTGGCTCATTGGACGGATAATTGGAATGCCACCACCTACGCTTGCCTCAAAGAGGAAGTTTGCATTCTTTTCCTGTGCGATTGCAAGAAGCTCTGCACCTTTTTAGCAACAAGCTCTTTATTCGAAGTTACAACGCTTTTTCCTGCCTGTAAGCAACGCTTAACGAAATCATAAGCAGGATTGACTCCACCCATAACCTCGGCAACAACTTTAACTTCTTCATCGTTTAAAATATCCTCAAAATTCTTTGTAAATCTATCCGCAAGAGGACTATCAGGAAATTCTCTTATATCAAGAATATACTTGATATTGATTTCTTCCTTTGCTCTTTTGCAATGCTTTCGGCGTGGCTTGTTAAAACTTCTACAACGCCTGAACCGACTACACCATGTCCCATAACCGCTACTTGTACCATTTTTATATCTCCCTTACATTTTATATTAAGTAATTTTATCTTGTTTCTGTTGAGCTTGTCTGCTCTGGTTCAGATGTTTCTATAACTGATTCTACGCTCTCTGTTGAGCTTTCCACACTCTCAATACTTTCTGTACTCTCTGTTGAGCTTTCTCCACTCTCTGTACTTTCGATACTTTCTGTTGAGCTTTCATCGCTTGTATCAGAAGTAGATGATTCATCAGACCGGCTATATTCTGTATTGCTTGATTCCGGAGGTGTAATGACTTTTCCGTGGGTAGAAACACAAGTTCCAGGCATATTATCCGATGTATAATAGCCCGTTACTGTATCTGGGCAAAGTGAATTTGCAAGCAAACCAGTTTCTCGACAGAACTTCTGGGTAATAACTGTATCTGGTATGCTGAAATCTTTATGTTCCTTAGTTTTGAGATATTCTGTCATAATCTCAGACCACAGAATATGATTCTTACCCTCTTCTTCCTGATTTATTGAGGCAGGAATATCGTGTCCTTGCCAAATGCCTGCAACAGCATAAGGAGAAGCACCTACAAACCAGTTGTCATAGGTATTATCAGTAGTACCTGTCTTGCCTATAATATCCCAGCCAGTAACTGCTGCACGATAACCTATTCCCTCTTTATCACTGACAACCTGATGGAGCAATCTATTCATGATTGCAGCTGTTTCTTCACTTATAGCACGAGAGGAAACTCTCTTATCTCTTTGGTCAAGAATAATATTGTTATCTTGGTCAGTCACATAATAGTAGGTATATGGCTCATAGTATGTTCCACCATTACAGAATGGAATATATGAAGCTGTCATTTCACGGACAGTTGTTCCTCCGTGAACACCACCCATAGACATAGCAACTATATTTTTTGAGTCTTGGTCGGGGTCAAGATGTGCAAGCTTAAACTTATTTGTAGCATAGTTATAGCTTTCACTCATACCTATTTGATTTAGAAGATTAACCGTTGCTGCGTTTGATGAAATTTCAAGGGCTGTCATAACTGTAATATTGCCACGATAGCCTTCGTACCAGTTATTAGGGCCTGCTACGGTATTTCCATTTGCATCATAAGACCAATCCTGAATAGCTGTATCTGAAATCAATGATGAGAAATTAACTATCTTATCTTCAATAGCCGGAGCATAAACCGCAATAGGCTTAATTGTTGAACCTGGCTGTAGGTATGCACCATTTGCTCTATCAAAGAGGAATAATCCATCCTTTTCTTTACGGCTGCCTATGGTTGCAAGCACTCTGCCGTCAAGTCCCATCATAATATAACCACATTCAAGCTTTTTTATCCTTAGGAGTTTTCCACTGAAGAACCTTTTTCTGTGCTATGCTCTGTGCTGTTGGGTCCATTGCTGAATATATTTTAAGTCCTTCTGTATAAAGCTTTCTTTCAGCTTCGCTTTCACTTATATTAAGATTTTTTTGCAAGGCCTCAGAAACTTCTCTAAAGAGCATATCATTATACCAGCTTTGAGTGGTATCTTCGTCCTCGTCATCATTATAGCTATATCCAACAAAGGTCATTGTTGCCGATTCTTTCATAGCCGCTTCATACTCAGACTGAGTAATTCTGCCCTGTGAATACATCTCGCCGATAACAACTTCACGACGCTTTTTATTATTCTCAGGATAAGCAAGAGGATTATAAACCGCAGGATTCTGTGTAATACCTGCAATAGCCGCACACTCGCAATAGAGCACTCATTTATATCTTTATCAAAATAAAGATTTGCAGCAGCCTGAACACCACTGCAACCACTTCCGAAGTTTACTATATTAAGGTAAGCTTCAAGAATTTCCTCTTTAGTGTATTGCTTTTCGAGGTCCAGTGCGTGAAATATTTCTGTAATCTTACGATTAAGGCTGACATCATCATTCTCTGTAACATTCTTAACAAGCTGTTGTGTTATTGTAGAGCCACCGTAATCAGCACTTCCTGTAATAAGGCTTAATACAGCACCACTTGTACGAATCCAGTCAACACCCTTATGATCATAGAAACGCTTGTCCTCAATAGAAACAACTGCATCTGTCATCGCCTTTGGAATATTATTATAATCAACCCAAACACGGTTTTCTGTGTTATAAAGGTTTTGGTCGAGCGTTACTGTTCCGTCATCATTCGTGACATAAATACTACTGGTTATATTTTTCTTTGCATTTCTGAGGTCCAGACTGAATGGCTCGTTTGCTACATCAATTATATAAGCCACAATAGAAATCATAACTACTACACCAGTAATAGCTCCAACCAGCAAGACAGTAAGAAGTATTCTCTTAACAATACCCCCAAACTCTGGATAAAGCTGGGTGGTTCTCTGTTAAAATCATCACACCACCTTCGTCAGAATAATTACTTATATCAGTATTTTTCATTCACGACAACCCGCCTTTCCCGAAAAATAATTCGTTCTAAAAAATCAAAAATAATCATAGCATGCTTATCTTACATATAAGAATTGAATGTTATCCTTAGTATTATACCATAAAATCAAAAAAATGGAATGAAAAATTAAAAAATTCAAAATATATTTGCGATTTACCTAAATTTTAAAGAAATTTTATAGCATTTGACGAATAAATCGCCATATTTCTGGCAAAATTAAGCTTGAAAAATCCAAATATTTCATAAAAGGAGAGTAATTATAATGAAAAAATGATTGCTGTTACAGGTTGCTTTGTGATATTCTGCCTTGTTATAAATGGTATACTGATTCCCTCTTTGCCAAGTGTAAATGCTGAAAACACTCCTCCAACTACACAGACAAGCTATATTGAAGAAAGCTCTGAAGCTTTATCTAAATCTGAAGAATTTTACATTTTTTAAAGGAATATAATGGGAAAATTGCTGTTTACTCATCAAATTCGGACAAGCCGATAGAAATAACAAATGCATCTACTGCTAAACTTCCAAAAAGCGACCAAGAGGCTCTAAAAGATGGTATCAAAGCCGAATCTAAGAAAGAGCTTAATCGTCTTTTGGAGGATTTTTGCAGTTAATAACAATTTTGAAAAGGATTGAGCAAGATTTTTAAGTGCTTTAAGTGAAAACCTTGCGGAACTATCGTTACTAACAAAAGAAATTTGAGAGTGGGACTTCGTCCACCGCTTGAGAAGAACGATATGTTAAGGGCTTTGTCCTTAAAACCCACGAGAGGCTCTGTCCTCGACCCCCTGCAAGCTTTTGAAAAGCTTGAGCAAAATTTTTATCGGTCTTAGATAAGTCAATTAGCTAATTGGTAGTTTAGTCCTCCGCGTGAAAAATTTCTCACGCTTATCACGAGCGAGACTTGTCGAGCGATTCCGCGAAGCTTGACAGCGGCGGCACGCCGCCTTGAGCAAAACTTTTATCTGTCTTAGATAAGTTAATTAGCTAATTGGTAGTTTTATCATTCGCAGCAACAATCTTCTCTAATACATTACGAGCAAGACTTGTCGAGCGATTTTGCGGCTTGTCCTGTGCGGTCACGCACCGTTTTAGGAGCAGCAACCCAACACCTATGTCGCATAATAACTTGACAAAGGCTGTATTATATATTAAAATAAAATGTGCATAATATGCCAAAGAAAATTATTTTTATACAATACTACAATGTTTAATTTTCCTTGAAAATTTGACTTATTCGGTCGAATTATTGCGTACATCAGATATTTATTTCAAAAACGGAGGAAAAGTTTTTATGAGTTTCCATTCTCGGAACAGGCAAGGCTGTGCCTGATTATATCCTTACAAATGATGAGCTTGCAACTATCGTTGAGACAAACGATGAATGGATTCGTACTAGAACAGGTATCGAGGAAAGAAGAATCTGTAAGGACGAAACTATTACTGAGCTTTGCGTAAAAGCAGCTAAAGAGGCACTTGATGATGCAGGTATCACTGCTGAACAGCTTGACCTCATTATTTGCTCTACTATGCGTGGCGAAAATCTTACACCTTCTCAGGGCTGTATGATTCAAAAGGAAATTGGTGCAAAATGCCCTGCTTTCGACCTTAATGCCGCTTGCTCAGGCTTTATCTATGCTCTTGATGTTGCAGATGGCTATTTTGTAAGAAAAAAGGTAAAGTATGTTCTTGTCGTTTCTATGGATAACCTCTCTAACATAACAAACTGGAAAGACCGTTCAACCTGTGTTCTTTTCGGTGATGGCGGTGCTGCCGCTGTTCTTGGCGAGGGTGATGACCTCCTTGCAATCCATCTTACTGCCGCAGGAAATGACGAGGTTCTTCGTATTCCTCACGGTGAAAACTCTTCTCCGTTCTATGAACATAAGCCTGAACCTGCACTTCTTCAGATGATGGGTAATGATGTTTATAAGTTTGCTGTAACTGCTATGCCTGAGGGTATAAGAACAGTCGTTGAAGAAGCTGGTCTTCAACAGAGTGATGTTAATTGGGTTATTCCTCATCAGGCTAATATCAGAATTATTAATACAGCCGCAGCAAAGCTTGATATTCCAAGAGGAAGATTTTTTTCTGCAATATCAATCACTATGGCAATACTTCTTCAGGAAGTGTTCCTATTGCTCTCCACGAAGCAAGTCAGGCTGGACTTCTCAAGAAGGGTGATATAATCGCTCTTTGTGCTTTCGGCGGAGGTCTTACAACAGGAAGCTGTATTATTCGTTGGTGTAAATAATTTATTTTCGGTATGAAATCTGCTTTTTTCGGAATCATATCTAAAATAATGCTTAAAATACGATAAATTTAACGGAGGTTAAAAGTCTTATGGCAAAAACTGTTTTTGTTTTTTCAGGACAAGGTGCTCAATATCCATCAATGGGTAAAGAACTATATGAAAACTCACCTGCCGCAAAGGCTGTTTTCGATATGGCTGAGACAATTCGTCCCGGAACTATTAAACAATGCTTCGAGGGAACTAAAGAAGAACTTAGTATAACTATCAATACTCAACCTTGTATGTTTGCAGTTGACCTTGCAGCTGCAGCCGCAGTTAAAGAGGCGGGCATTAACCCCGATTACATAGCTGGCTTCTCTCTTGGCGAAATTGCTGCTGTAGCTTTCGCAGGAATCTTATCATACGAAGAAGCTTTTTAAACTTGTATGCAGACGAGCAGAGCTTATGGATAAAGCTGCAACCGAAAATAAGGGTGCTATGGCAGCTATCCTTAAGCTCACAACAGATAAAGTAGAAGAAATCTGCAAAAAATATAATAAGGCTTGGCCTGTAAACTATAACTGCCCTGGACAAACAGTTGTTGCTGCCTCTGAGGATGAAATTGACGCTCTCTGCGAAGATGTAAAGGCTGAAAAGGGCAAGGCTGTTAAACTCGCTGTAAGCGGTGCTTTCCATTCTCCATTTATGGAAAGTGCATCTAAGGGACTTGCTGAATACCTCGATGGTATTACTCTTAGCGAACCAACTATACCTGTTTATGCTAACCTCACTGCAAAGCCTTATACATTATCAGACGCTAAGGAACTTCTTGCAAAGCAAGTTATGAACCCTGTAAAATGGCAGACTACTGTTGAAAACCTTATCGCAGAGGGTGCAGATACCTTTATTGAAGTTGGTGTAGGTAAAACTCTTGTTGGCCTTGTTAAAAAACAAGCAAGGAAGTTACTGCTGTTAATGTTGAAAACAAGGCTACCTTAGATGAGGCTAAGGATGTTGTTCTTGGTTAAAGCTAAGAAATAAAAACGAGCCTTCAGCTTTAAAGGGTTTAACCTTGAAAGGAATGAGTATAAATGTTTGAATTAACTAATAAAAACGCAATCGTTACTGGTGCTTCAAGAGGTATCGGCAAGGCTGTTGCTTTAAAGCTTGCTGCTCTCGGTGCAAATGTAGCTGTTGTATATGCAGGAAATGCTGAAAAAGCTAACGAAACTGTTGCAGAAATTGAGTCTCTTGGTGTAAAAGCTAAGGCATACTGCTGTGATATTTCAAGCTTTGATTCTGCAAAAGAACTTATCGCTTCTGTAATCGAGGAGTTCGGCGGTGTTGATATTCTTGTAAATAATGCTGGTATCGTTAAAGACTGCTTGGTTCTCTCAATGAAAGAAGAGGACTTTGACAGAGTTATTGATGTAAACCTCAAGGGTACATTCAATATGATTAAGAATGTATATCAGCATATGATGAAAAAGCGTCGTGGCAGAATTATCAACCTTTCATCTGTTGTTGGTCTTAATGGCAACGCTGGTCAGGCTAATTATGCTGCTGCTAAGGCTGGTATTATTGGTATGACAAAATCAGTTGCTAAAGAGCTTGCTGCTCGTGGTGTAACTGTTAATGCTATTGCTCCTGGTTTTATCGGAACTGATATGACTGCCGCTCTCAGCGACAAAAACAAAGGAAGCTATAATGGCATCTATCCCTGCAAAGAAAATGGGTACTCCTGATGATATAGCTAACACTGTTGCATTCCTTGCAAGTGACGAAGCTTCATATATCACAGGTGAAGTTATTAAGGTTGATGGCGGTATGGCGATGTAATTTGCCTTTCGCTTGATATATTTAGGAGTATAATTGTTGGAACACTCGGAATTTGTCTGAGTTATGAGAAAGGAATTGTTTTAAATGAGAAGAGTTGTTATAACCGGTATCGGTGCTGTAACACCTGTCGGAAACGATATAGAAACAATGTGGGATTCACTTGTAAATGGTAAAAATGGTATCGACTATATAAAGAGCTTTGATACAGAAAAGCTCAAGGTTAAGGTTGCTGCTGAAGTTAAGGACTTCGACCCAACAAAATATATCGAGAAAAAGGAACTCAGAAAGACTGACCTTTTCTGTCAGTATGCTATTGCAGCAGCTTGTCAGGCAGTCGAGGATAGTGGCATTATCGGTACTATTGAAGACGAAAAGCTTGGTGTTTATGTTGGTTCTGGTACAGGTGGTATGCACACATTTTTCACTCAATGTGAAAATATGATTGCCGAGAAAAAGATTTCTCCATTCTTTATTCCTATGATGATAGGTAATATGGCTGCTGGTCTTATTGCTATCCGTTTTAGTGCAAAAGGTCCTTGCCTCCCTGTTGTCACAGCTTGTGCTACATCAACACACGCTGTCGGTGAAGCTTTCCACGCAATTAAGAACGGTTATGCAGACGCTATCATCACTGGTGGTGCTGAGGCCGCTATTACACCTCTTGCAATAGCAGGTTTCTCAAGCTGTATGGCTCTTTCTACAAGAAATGACCCTAATAGCTCATCTATCCCATTTGATAAACGCCGTGATGGCTTTGTTATGGGTGAGGGTGCTGGTATACTCGTTCTTGAAGAATACGAACACGCTGTTGCTCGTGGTGCTAAGATTTATGCAGAGGTTGCAGGATATGGCAACACCTGCGATGCACACCATGTTACAGCTCCAGACCCAGAGGCAGCCGGTGCAGCTCGTTGCGTAGAAATCGCATTAAAAGAGGCTGGTATCACAGATGACGATACTCTCTATATCAATGCTCACGGCACAAGCACACCCGCAAATGATAAGACAGAAACAGCCGCTTTCAAGAGAGCTCTCGGAGAAAAGGCTTATGACGCATATATCAGCTCAACAAAGTCTATGACAGGACATATGCTAGGTGCAACAGGTGCAGTTGAAGCTATTGTTGCTGCTCTTGCTGTTAAGAACGGAATCGTTCCTCCTACTATCGGACTTGAAGAGCCAGACCCAGAATGTGACCTCAACTATGTTCCTAACAAGGCTGTTGAAGCACCACTTACTGCTGCTGCATCAACTACATTTGGTTTCGGCGGTCACAACGCTTGTATCGCTTTGAAGAAAGTAAGCGAATAAGAAAATTTTTAATAAATCTATAAAAGCCTTTTAAATAGCTTATTAAATGGCTTTGCCTTTAAACAAAAAAGGAGCGGTAAAAAACCGCTGAAAGGAATGAATCAAATGCCAATTTTTGATATTGACGAAATCAAGGAGCTTTTGAACGCATTCGATGGCTCAAAAGCAACTGAGCTTGAAGTAAGAGGAATGGACGGCGAAAGATTGATATTCAAGCAAACAACAGCCGCTCCTGTTATTGTTGCTAATGAACAGCCTATAATAGCACAACAGCCTACTACTGTTACAACTACTATTCCACAGGCAGTTTCTAACGATGCACCGTCTACTTGCACAAAGGAAGAAGCTGTTCAGGAAGGCACTCTATTCCATCTCCTATGGTAGGTGTTTTCTATGCGGCATCTTCACCTGATGCTGAGCCTTATGTTAAGGTAGGTTCTAAGGTACATAAGGGTGATGTTCTTTGTCTGATTGAGGCTATGAAGCTTATGAACGAGGTTACTGCTGAAAAAAAGACGGCGAAATCGTAAGCATTTGTGCTGAAAACGGTCAGGTTGTAGAATACGGTCAGGCTTTATTTATGGTAAAATAAAATATCAATTCGGAGTTTGAAAGAATTTCGACTTCTTTAGGTCGTGATTCTTTCAAGCTTTGTTTTGTTTGTGAAAGGAATTGAAAAACAGTGAATAAGGAAGAACTTAAAGCTATTATCCCTCACAGAAATTCTATGCTCCTCATTGATGAGGCTACAAAAATTTCAGAAGATACTTCTGTCGGCAAGAAAACTATTGTCGGTGACGAATGGTTTCTTGATGGTCATTTTCCGGGCAACCCTATTGTTCCGGGAGTCATACTCTGCGAAATGATGGCTCAGACAAGTGCTGTTATTATTGCTGAAAAATCTGCAGTAAGCACCCCATACTTCACAAGCATTGAAAAGGCTCGCTTTAAAGAAATGGTTCGCCCTGGCGATACATTTGAGATTGAATGCAAGCTTACAAGAAATCGTGGTATGTTCTATTTTATCGAGGGCAAGGGTACTGTAAACGGTAAACTCTGTGTTAGTGCCAATTTCTCTTTTGCTCTTATTGAAAGGGAGTAAAGACATTGTTTTCTAAAATATTGATTGCAAACAGAGGCGAAATTGCTGTAAGAATTATTCGTGCCTGCCGAGAGATGGGCATTTCTACTGTTGCTGTTTATTCTCAGGCTGATAAGGACGCTCTTCATGTCAGCATAGCTGATGAAAGCTACTGCATTGGTGGTCCTCAGGTTGGCGACAGCTATCTTAATATGGCTGCTATACTTACAGTTGCTGTCATTTCTGGCGCTCAGGCTATTCACCCAGGATACGGACTTCTTTCTGAAAATGCAAAATTCGTTTCACTTTGTGAAAAGTGTAATATTGAGTTTATCGGTCCTTCAAGCGAAATGATTTCTAAGCTTGGCGACAAGGACGAAGCTCGCAGAACTATGAGAAATGCAGGCGTTCCTGTAACTCCTGGTACTGATATAATAGAAGATGTAAATATTGCTAAGGAAAAAGCTGCAGAAATCGGATATCCTATCCTTATAAAAGCTCGTTCTGGCGGTGGCGGTCGTGGTATTCGTCTTGTACATAACGAGGACGAATTTGAAAACGCTTTCCACTCGGCATCAGCAGAGGCTCAAAGTGCTTTTGGTGATGGTGCTGTTTATATTGAAAAGTACCTCAAGCCTGTTAAGCATATTGAAATGCAGTTACTTTGTGATAAGTTTGGCAATGTAGTTTGCCTTGGTGAGCGTGAATGCTCTGTTCAGCGTAAAAATCAGAAGCTTATAGAGGAAAGCCCCTCCCCTGCCATCACTCCTGAAATTCGTGCAAATATGATGGAAGCTGCTAAAAAGGCTGCTCTCGCTGTTGGCTATGAAAATGCTGTACAGTAGAATTCTTGCTCGATAAAGACAAGAATTTCTACTTTATGGAAATGAATACAAGACTTCAGGTTGAGCACCCTGTTACAGAAATGGTCGTAGGTATCGACCTTGTTCAATGGCAAATCAGAATTGCCGCAGGTGCAAAGCTTTCTATGACGCAGGATAAGATTTTTATTCACGGAAGTGCCATAGAATGCCGTATCAACTCAGAAGACCCTGATAATAATTACCGTCCAAGCTGTGGTACTATCAATCTTTTTACATATTCCTGGTGGTCCTAATGTTCGTTTTGATACTGCTATATATCAAGACTATACTGTACCTCCATATTATGATTCTATGATAGGAAAGCTTATTGTTCAGGCTCGTTCTCGTGAGCTTGCTATAAGAAAAATGAAAATGGCTCTCAGTGAGCTTATTATTCAGGGCATTACTCATAACAGAAATCTTCATTTAGATATACTATCTGATAAGGAATTTGTTGACGGCACTTATACAACAGGCTTTATGGAAGATTTTGATAAACGCCGTAACAAACAAAAGGACGAGTAATTTGCTCAAAGCTAACTATAATATATCTACAAGCCTTTGGGTACTTTGAGCGGAAAGGAAAAAGCTTTAATGTTTAATTCTGATATTTTTAATTTTATGAAGCCAAAAAATGAGCTTGAAAATCAGGGCGAATGGGCAGAAACCCGTCCATTTATTCCAGATGAGCTTTGGGTTAAATGTCCTGCTTGCAAAAATATGATTCTTACCTCTGACCTTGAGGATAACTTAAAGGTTTGTAGCAAGTGCGGTCATCACTTTCGCACAAATGCTCGCTACCGCATAAATATAACCGTTGATGAGGACAGCTTTAAGGAAATGGACGCTGACCTCGTTTCTGAAAATATTCTTGATTTTCCTGAATATACTCGCAAGCTTAAGACATCAAAGATGTCAAGCGGAGAGAATGAATCTGTTATCTGCGGTACAGCAGAAATTGAGGGTTCTAAGACTGTGCTTTGCGTGATGGATCCATCTTTTATGATGGGCTCTATGGGAACTGTCACAGGCGAAAAAATAACTCGTGCATTTGAATATGCAACGGAAAATAACCTACCTGTTGTCGTTTTTACTGTTTCTGGTGGTGCAAGAATGCAGTAGGGTATCCTCTCTCTTATGCAGATGGCTAAGACAAGCGGTGCTGTTAAGCGTCACAGCGACAAAGGCTTGCTCTATATAACAGTACTTACAGACCCTACAACTGGCGGTGTTACTGCAAGCTTTGCTATGGAGGGCGATATTATTCTTGCTGAACCAAAAGCCCTTATCGGTTTTGCCGGACCAAGAGTTATAGAACAGACTATTCGTCAAAAACTTCCTAAGGACTTTCAGACAGCTGAATTTCTCCTTGAAAAAGGCTTTGTTGATGCTGTTGTCAACCGCAAGGATATGAAAAAGACACTTTCAAAGCTTTTGAAGCTTCATTCTAAGGAGGGAATCTAAGATGAGTGCGATAGATAAAGTTAATGCTGCAAGAGCAAATAACAGACCTACTTCAATCGACTATATAAATAAAATATTCGGAGATTCCTTTATAGAGCTTCATGGCGACAGAAAGTTCGGCGATGATAAGGCTATTGTCGGCGGTATAGCAAAGCTTAATGACATGCCTGTAACAGTCATTGGCATAGAAAAAGGCAGAAACCTCAAGGAAAGAATGGAAAGAAATTTCGGTTCTGCTCACCCTGAGGGCTACCGCAAAGCTCTAAGACTTATGAAACAGGCTGAAAAGTTCAGACGGCCTGTCATCTGTTTCGTCGATACATCAGGTGCATATTGTGGTATTGGTGCTGAGGAGCGTGGTCAAGGTCAGGCAATCGCCGAAAATCTTATGGAAATGATGACTCTCAAAACACCTATTCTTACTATTCTCATCGGTGAAGGCGGAAGCGGTGGTGCATTGGCACTCGCAGTTGCAGATGAGGTATGGATGCTTGAAAATGCTATTTATTCCGTTATCTCTCCAGAGGGCTGTGCAAGTATTCTTTGGAAAGACTCGAGCAAAACTGCTGAAGCATCTGAATGCTTGAAAATAACCTCTCAAGACCTTTTCTCTATGGGCGTTATAGAAAGAATTATAAGAGAGCCAAAAGACCTCGACAGCAAGCTTTTTGACGGTTTAAAGCACATTATCGAACAGACTGTCAGCAAAAAACTTGAACAGCCAATAGATGTTTTGCTTGATAACAGATATAATCGTTTCAGAAAATTTGGCAAAGATTCTGCTGCTTATCTCAGAAATGATGAGTAATTAAACATAAAATAAAGTTTTACAATCATTCACTTGCTTGACTTTTTATGATTAGTCGGTATATAATTTGAAACACAAATAACTCAAACACAAGCCATATCGCAAATAGCCTTGTGCTTTCGTTTAACAAAATTATCCCACTGAAAATAGAATTCGTGCTATCAAAGCTTTTGAACTCATTACTTCAACAATTAATATATAAAATGCGTTTAATGGGAGAAGTAGTAATATTCGCCTATCACAGAGAGGAGGTCATAGCTGAAAGACCTCTATATGCGATATCATGAAATGCACCCGTCAGCACACAGTAGGAAATGACTGTGCGTATTGTCTGCGTTAAGGATTTTAATGAGGACAGAGTTTTTCTGTTAAATTAGGGTGGAACAGCGATAATCTCGCCCCTGAACTTTTTCAGGAGCGGGATTTTTTTATATTATAAAAGGAGTGTTTTTATGAAGATTTTTAATACCTTGACAAGAACAAAGGAAGAATTTATCCCTATCAAAGATGGCGAAGCTAAGATTTATGCCTGCGGACCAACAGTTTATAACTATATTCATATCGGTAATGCAAGACCTATCTGCGTTTTTTATATTCTAAGACGCTACCTCGAATACAGAGGTTTTAAGGTTACTTTCGTTCAGAATTTTACAGATATTGACGATAAAATTATCAACAAGGCTAATGAAACTGGCTCGGATTATATTTCTGTTTCAGAAAAATTTATCAAGGAATATAAAATTGATGCTAAGGGCTTGAATATTCGTGAGGCAAGCGTTCACCCAAGAGCTACTGAAAATATGAATGAAATCATTGATATGATTAAAACTCTTATTGACAAGGGCTATGCCTACGCTGTTGATAATGGAGATGTCTATTTCAGACCAGCAAAATTTAATGAATATGGTAAGCTTTCACATCAGCCTCTGGAAGATTTGGAGGCAGGTGCAAGAATAAATATCGGCGAAAGAAAAGAAAATCCTATGGATTTCGCTCTTTGGAAAGGTGCAAAGCCAGGCGAACCATCTTGGGAAACTCCTTGGGGAAATGGTAGACCAGGTTGGCACATTGAGTGTTCCTCAATGGCAAGAAGATACCTTGGCGAAACTATTGATATTCATTGCGGTGGTCAGGACTTGATTTTCCCACACCATGAAAATGAAATTGCACAGAGCGAATGCTGCAACGGCGTACAGTTTGCAAACTATTGGATGCACAATGGATATATCAATGTTGATAATAAAAAGATGTCTAAATCGCTCGGAAACTTCTTTACAGTAAGAGATGTTGCTGAGAAATACGGCTATGAGCCTATTCGTTATCTGATGGTTTCTTCACATTATCGTATGCCAATTAACTACTCTGTTGAAATTATTGAGCAGTGCAAGGCATCTCTTGAGCGCCTTTATAACTGCAAAAATAATCTTGAATTTGCTATCGAAAATGCAACTGTTGCTGAAAATGACGGCGATAATGCACTTATCGAGGCTTATGATAAGCACCGCCAGAAATTCATATCTGCTATGGACGATGACCTCAACACAGCAGATGCTATAACTGTTATGTTCGAGCTTGCAAAGGATATAAATACAAATATCACTAACACACCTTCAAAGAAGCTTGCTGAGGAATCACTCAAAATCTTTATGGAGCTTGCAAATGTTCTTGGTTTGCTTTATGTAGACGAAAAAACTTCTCTTGATGATGAGATTGAAGCACTTATCGCACAAAGAAATGAAGCTCGTAAAAATAAGGACTGGGCAACAGCAGATAAGATTCGTGACGAACTTAAAGCAAGACATATCGTTCTTGAAGATACACCTCAAGGTGTTAAGTGGAAGATTGTGAATGACTGATGTATAAGCTGACTAATAAAGAAATTTCAGACTTGATTCATACAGCCTTTTCTATAAGGAAATTAAGCTATTCTCCTTATTCAAAATTTGCAGTTGGTTCAGCATTACTTTGTGATGACGGCGAAATCTATGGTGGCTGTAATATTGAAAATTCATCATATCCTGTTGGAATATGTGCGGAGAGAACAGCTATTTCTAAGGCAATTTCATCGGGTAAGCATAATTTTAAGGCTATTACAATAGTTGGTGGCTTTGTGGATAATTCAAATTTGGATTATTGTCCGCCTTGCGGAATGTGCCGACAGTTTTTAAGTGAATTTTGTGATAAGGATTTTGTAATAATCTTAGCAAAATCTTTAAATGAATATAAATTAATTGGCTTTGATGAGATATTGCCATTTCCGTTCAACTAACCATTTTTCTAAAAAACAATATTAACAGCTTTTCTTACCTCTTAAGGAGTGGGCAATGTCCGCTCCTTTTTTTACTGATATTTCTCGTTTTATTAATCTCCTATCCCCTTAAAATCAAAATTTCTTTCTCATATACTTTCAAATATTACTACTCTCTTAACATAAAAATTCCCCCTTACGGTTAAATGTTTACTTACATTTTCTACCGTAAGGGGTGTTCTTTCATTGTCTGTCTTTACTGGACTTGTTTAATAATAATGCGAAAGTTTTTCAACTATTATGTATATGTTTAAATTACATTACATTGTTGTTTGCACCATTCTTTAAGAAATATGCTGCGATAGTATAAAGAACAGGAAGTGCAAGAGCAGAAACAATAGATATGATATTGAACTCGCCTGATGAGATATTAAGGATAATGCTTGCGATACCGATAACAATATTGATGATACCAAAAATAAAGCATACATTTGCCTTTTCTGGCTTATTAGCATTAACAACACCAAGAATACCAGCAACAAACTCTGCAACGCTTGCTATTATAGCTATAATAACTGCAAGAGTAAGAAGTCCACTAACAGCTGAAGCAGTTGCACTATCTGCGATAGCATTTGCAGCTGTTGCTAACAAAACAGAGCCAAAAAAGAAGTATCAATGAAGCTACGATTGAAATAGCTCCAAAAATAATTGAAAGAATACCTGTAACCTTTAACATTTTACTTGCTGACTGTTGATTCATAATAAATAATTCCTCCTAAAAACTTTCTGATGAAAGTGTAATATTGTAATGATTAAATTATATAATATCAAGATTAAAAAATCTATTCGCATTTTATACAAATATTTACTATTAAATTCACTATTGTATATATAAAAAGAGTAAAAATATTAAAATTATAGATATAATCTATATCATAATTTATCAAACTTCAAGAGTATTAATTAACATTTAAAATTATATTTAATACTATTCATTTATTTTTTCTTTTATGAATAATTACAAATTAAAAGCTTCATATTTGCTTCAATTTATACCCAAAAATAATATTTTTTAGCTTTTATTATAAAATTTTTCAAGAAAAAGTTGTATTATTAAGCTATCAGTGATATAATAATAACTGGTAAATTTCAAAAGACAAAGAAATTTGTTAAAATAAAAAATAAAACAAGGTGATACTAAAATGGCAAAGAAAAGATATTGATTGGGCTAATATCGGTTTCGGTTATATCCAAACAGAAAAAAGATATGTTACTAATTTTAAAAATGGTGAATGGGATAAAGGAGGTCTTATAGAAGACCCTAATATTGTTCTCAGCGAATGTGCTGGTGTTCTTCAATATGCACAGACAGCTTTCGAGGGCTTAAAGGCATATACAACAGTAGATGGCAGAATTGTTACATTCCGTCCTGACCTCAACGCAGAGAGAATGATGGATTCTGCAAAAAAAAGACTTGAAATGCCTGTTCTTCCCTAAGGAACGCTTCCTTGAAGCTATTGATGAGGTTGTAGCTGCAAATAACGAATATGTTCCTCCATATGGCTCAGGTGCTACACTATATTTAAGACCATATATGTTCGGTACAAATCCTGTTATTGGTGTTAAGCCTGCAACAGAATATCAGTTCAGAGTTTTCGCAACTCCTGTTGGTCCATACTTCAAGGAAGGTGCAAAACCAGTTACAATTAAGGTCAGCGATTTTGATAGAGCTGCTCCACACGGAACAGGTCATATTAAGGCTGGTCTTAACTATGCAATGAGCCTTCATGCAATCGTTACAGCTCACGCAGAAGGCTTTTGACGAAAATATGTACCTCGACCCAGCAACCCGTACAAAGGTTGAGGAAACAGGCGGTGCTAACTTTATATTCATAACAAAGAATAATACAGTTGTTACACCAAAATCAGACAGTATCCTCCCATCAATCACAAGACGCTCAATTATGTATGTTGCTGAACATTATCTCGGACTCAAGGTTGAGCATAGAGAGGTTGAGTTTGCAGAGGTTAAAGACTTCGCAGAAGCAGGACTTTGTGGTACAGCAGCAGTTATCTCCCCTATCGGTAAAATCGTTGACCATGGCAAAGAAATTTGCTTGCCAAGCGGTATGGAAGAAATGGGACCTATTACCAAGAAGCTCTATGAAACACTTACAGGTATCCAGCAAGGTAAGATTGAAGCTCCAGAGGGCTGGATAAGAGAAATCAAAGTTAAATAATTAAACATACTATCCACCAATTGAATTATTAAAATTCAGTTGGTGGTTTTTATATTTCAAAATTTTATTACCACACAAAATATTGACAAAGTGATAGCATAGTGATAAAATTATTGATACAGTTGTTTCCGTAGCTCAGCTGGATAGAGCAATCGCCTCCTAAGCGATAGGTCGGGTGTTCGAATCACCTCGGGAACGCCAAAGCCGAAAACTACATTGAATTGGGCAAGATACAAAATACTCCTTTGTCATTAGAAAAAGGCGGAAACCGTATAATAGGAAGAACTATTACTGCAGGCGATTATAATGTCAGATACAATAACACTGGTTCGGGATTAATAGTATATAATTTTCAGTGTAAAGCTCCTGAACCGGACGAGGTTCCTGTCTATGTCCCTGCAAATGAGCCGGCGACTGATAGAAACAAAGAGAAGTACACTCCTAAAGAAACAGCGTCTGACTAGAGCTGGGGTTGGGTTGCAGCAAAAAATTGGTGGAACGGTACTAATTGTAGGTGGAACAGCATTGGTTGTATGGACTTATGTAGAGGACGTTGCAACATTTGGTGTAGGCATAGCAGATGATGCTCCTACTACGGCTGCTGGAATATGGACTATCTCTAATGGGCTTAAAATGGTTGGTGGTGGTCAGGCACAAATGACACCTCTTGCTTGCGACCCGACTATGATATTTATGGCAACAGCGTTAGCAAATATTGATAAGAAGCTCAACGCTATTCAAGATATGCAGAAAGAAATGATGGACTTTCTCGTTCAGAAAGAGAAAGCCGACTTAAAGGGAAATTTGAATTTCCTGTTTGATGTATTTAACAATTACAAATACAACTGGAACAATGAAATGTATAAGAACAGTAACCATATAAAAGTTCTTGATATAAGGCAGGAAGCAGAAAAAATTGCTTTCTAATGTGAGCAGATAATCGCAAAGGTCAACAAGAAGTCCTTCATTCATAGCGCCCAAACGGTAAATAAGCAATTACAGGCGGTTCAAAACCAATTCAAGGATTATCAGCTTGCATTATACTTACTCGGCTTTTCGTCATTCTTAGAAGTAATGCTCTTAGGAAACTTTGACGCAGATTATTTGTCGGGAATTTCAGATAAGTTGGTGAACTATTCTCTGAATTACAGAGAGCTATATACTAAGTGCTACGATGAAATAGAAAGTTATTCGTCAACCTCCGTGCAGTCATCAATGCTGAAAGGCATTGCAAAGGCAAGTACATCTGTTGGCAAGTTCGTAGAGAAAATTCCAGTTATTAGCAGGGGACAGGCGGATGAAGCATTGATTGCGGCAGGCGACAAATTAGACGAATTAAATGCCAGCAAACTGAGAAAGCAGATGAGTTCCTTAATCGAACATCAAAGTAATTCTATCAGACCTTTTATTGAAAACATTGATACAGTAAACGAGTTGTATAACAAACCGGTTCAGCTATTAGTAGATAAAGATAATCTCTACATTGCAACGATAGCATAAATAATACATAGGAAGGAGGCTGGCAAGTGGATAAAATTTTAATAAACGACTTGCTCAATATCTCCGATTATGATATTGACAACACAAGATTAAAACTAAATGTTTTTAATGGAAACACCGACCCTTTGGAAGAATATAAGAGAAACCCCGACAAAATAAATATTGAATGGTTCTTATGGCACAACCAAAGAAGGTATTTTCATACCGGACAAATTGCCATTTGCTTGCTTTATCTCTATGATGACAAATGGTTATTGACCACGATAAAAAGGATAACCAAAGAATTAGATGTCGTTGATGATGTGGGTTTTGAAGCTGAGGAGATTGAAGAATATCGTAAGTATTATGGTAGATTGGTATTAAAGTATCATAATACTAAGCGTGGTATGGGAAGAACTTATGAGTCTATGATGGACGAATTGGAGGTAATTGAAATTCTTTCTACTGCCTATGATGGAGACAATTTTCCCGGATATGAGAATGTCAGACTATCATTTACCCAGCTTGAAACGATTATTCGCAAAAAGCGAAGCGGTTGGCTTGATGCTCTAAGAAATCAAAAAGCTGTGTAACTGATAACCGACACTAGTAACGGAAAATTGTATGTTGGGTCTGCGACTGCTCAGTATGGAATGTTGCTTCAAAGGTGGACTAACTATATAGACAATGGTCACGGTGGAAATGTCGAATTAAAACATATAGTTGACACTAAGGGCTTTGATTATGTCAAAGAAAATTTCCAGTATTCGGTTTTAGAAAACTATAATGCACGAATGAATGATAATTACATACTGAGTCGTGAAAAATGGTGGAAAGATACCCTTTGCACAAAACAATTTGGATATAATAAAAACTAATCTTTCCGATTACATCATACATTTCTCACAATTGACTTTAGTTCAAGTTTGGTGTATAATTTAGTAAATTTAATATTTTTTGTATCTATTAAGAGTGTGTGAGGGACAAGCCCTATGACCACGCAGCAACCTACCAAACGGCAAGGTGCTAATGCTTGAACGATAGGTAATGATAATTTTTGCAATCCTATCGTGACGATAGGATTGTTTTTTTGCCGCTCTTTTTAGTAATAAATGAAAGGAGCGTTTTTTATGCGAACAATCAAAAAACTCATTAACACGGAAAAGAAGGTGTATATCTTTCTCAAAAACAGAGCTATACAATATCGTTTTATGAGCGACGCCGAAAGAGAAGGCATTACATACGGAGACAATGTAAAGCCAACTGAACGAAAGGTGGACGATATTATGGCTTTGCAACCAAATGGGACAATTTGCTTCTTGGGGTGGGCAGGGCGAATGTGTTACCACTACAACAAAAAAAAAATGTGCTTCGTATTGATTATGAAAGATACATTGATGGTGCAGAAAATTATATTATCTAATGCAAAGACCGTCAAATCTCATTCGAGACTTGACGGTCTACATTTTTGATTGTATTTAAGAAAATCGTTTTGGTGTTCCTGTTTGCGAAGTTGATAGCCTTGTGCAATCAGCGTATCCACTTTCAGAGCAATCAGGTTTATGTCAGAACACATTGCACGTGCAATCTGCTGAATGTCATAGCCGTTTTCAATGTATTCCAAAATGGTGTCGTCCGGGAGCGAAGCCTGAGAAGCGAAGATATTTGCTTCATACTCCATACGGTTTTCACGCATATCGAACAAAACAAATTCTTTGAAACCACCGACTGCAATGGCTTCTTTCTATGGAGAACATCGTGTCCGATTTCGTGCCAACACACCATCTGTTCTTCAACCGGTGTCATTCCTTTTTTTAAGAAAAACAAAGCGGTTCTTCAGAATAACCTTGTATGCTCCACGCTGCTTGTCAAAATTCCGGTAGATGATATTGATACCAAGCTCTTTTGCGACCTTGTATGGGTCACGAGTTCCGCAGCGTTCAATCAGCTTGTTTGCGGCTTTTACAATTTCAGCCGTAGTACAATACTCCAAGACGGTTCACCTCCTTGCAGGATAATTATAACTGATATTTACCCTATAATAAATAATAAACTAATAGATGTCCCAAAATACGGACTCAGCTCGCTTCGGAGATTACTCGTCTTTGCGGTATTTCTTCGGGGTGTATTTTTTATTGTTTTTCTTTGCAATAAGATAGGCTTCCTGAATGGCGTCAACCATTTCACGCATATCCTCGTCAGCCATTTCGCCGCCGGCAAACAGACCGGTAACTTCGCAAGCAACTCCTGAGCCTGTCTTGCTCCTCTGCGTCCGTACTTATCCTCTACATCGGCGATGAAAGCGTCGTCCTCAGACAGCAGATAATTCACATTTACATTTAAGGATTCTGCCAGCTTCTTATATCTTTCCATTCCTCTCGGACGGGATTTATCATTTTCATAAGAACCAATTACTCGAACTGTTACTCCGATTTTTGCAGCCAGTTCTTCCTGAGTAATACCAAGTTTGGTTCTCTCTGCTTTGACTTTTCACCGAATGTCATCTTAGATTTCACTCCTTACCGAATTATTGTAGTTAAACTTCTTGCTTGCTATTGACATCTGTACTTAAACTGCGTATAATAAGAAACAGGAAGTTGAACTACACATAGTGTACACCAAACTACTATAAATGTCAAGGGGGTTCAAAAAATGTTACGAAGCATACTTCATTGTGATATGAATAACTTCTATGCCAGCGTCGAATGTATGCTCGACCCCGCATTGAAGAAATATCCGATTGCTGTCTGCGGCTCTGTGGAGGAACGACACGGTATTGTGCTTGCGAAGAACTACAAAGCAAAGGCTTTTGATGTGAAAACCGGGGACGCAGTATGGCAGGCTAAACAGAAGTGCAAGGACTTGGTTGTAGTACCACCCCATTATGAGGAGTATATCAAATACTCAAAGCTTGCGAGAAGCGTTTATGAGCGATATACCGACCAAGTTGAACCTTATGGTATGGACGAGTGTTGGCTGGATATTAGCGGGACGGAAAGCCTTTTCGGTTCGCCGGAAAAGGTGGCAAATGAAATTCGTGAAACGATGAAGTTTGAACTCGGCTTGACGATTTCTGTGGGTGTTTCCTTTAATAAGATATTTGCGAAGCTCGGTTCGGATATGAAGAAACCGGACGCAGTAACCGTAATACCAAAGGACACATTCAAAGAAAAGATTTGGGGACTTCCTGCCGCTGACTTGCTCGGTGTAGGACGGGCAACCCAGCGAGTGCTTGACAGCTATTGTATTCGTACCATCGGGGATTTAGCGAATACCGACCCTGAGTTCTTACGCAGAAGATTAGGAAAGAACGGAGTAGTTTTATGGAACTATGCCAATGGTAACGACCTTTCTTGTTGCCAAGAAATACTTCGTTTCTCCTATAAAAAGCGTAGGACACGGTATAACAACGGTAGCAGACTTAGAGAAACCGGAGCAGGTGTGGCCCGTGTTTCTCGAATTAACCCAAGATATCGGACACAAGCTCCGTGTTCACGGACTGAGTGCAGAAGGTGTCGCAATACATATCAGAGACAACACGCTCAATACAAGGCAATGGCAGACGAAGATTGCACTTCCTACACAGTCTCCGATGATTATTGCAAAGACCGCTTTTCAGTTGTTTGAAAAAAGATATGGGTGGAATAACCCTATCCGTTCTGTGACGGTACAAGCCATAAATCTTGTTCCACAAGACACGCCCCGTCAAATAGATATGTTTATGGACGCTGCTAAACAGGACAAATTGGAGCGAATGGAAAAGTGTGTTGAAGAAATCAGACGGCGTTTCGGAAAGGACAGCATAAGGAATGGGGTTCTGTGTCAGAACCTGCGGCTACCACCGAAAAAAGCCGAAATCACTATGCCGACAGGTATGGTCGGCTAAGGAGGGCTTAATGTGATTGACGAAAAAGAGGTTACGGCTTATGTTACGATACCCGACTGCTTTATGCAGGGGTGCAGCGAAGATATTGTTATCTTCCGTGCGGACGGCGGAAACCATTTTACCGACTACGGTATATATGAAGGAATGTTCCTTTCTTTGACCGGAAAAAACGCTTTAAGAAAGGAAGGCTTTCCTGTTACATCAATACTGCCGGAGATGACCGACCCAAGTACAGGGTGTCGGACAAGGACATTGACGGTTATGAGCATTTTGGAAGATTGGTTTTGACTTTGAGAAATTACGAGGTATAGAAATGGAATCCGATAGAAGAAAAGTTTATGTTGAAGTAAATGTAACACACAGACCTGATGGAACGGCTCGTCCGAATTTCATCAAGTTTGAGAATGATGAAAAATATGAGATAGACCGTGTAATTCAGAAATGCCGTGCGGCTTCCACCAAAGTCGGAGGAACCGGTATCCGCTACACGGTACAGATTTGCGGCAAGCCCACATTTCTGTTCGACGAAGAAAACGGAAAGTGGTTTGTAGAAGCAAAATCCTAATGGTAGGAGGTTTTGTAACTTGAAACATTTATCGAGATTTGACATCAAAGCCATCGCCGGAAAATATGTTCAGGCATATATGGCTCTCCCCGATGTCCGTAACACACAAATATACAGAATTGACCCGGAGCTTCTCTTGGAGAAGGTTCTCGGTTTGAATGTCGAATACCAGCACCTATCCTATGACGGTAGTATTCTCGGAATGACCTCATTTACGGAAATGGGTGTTCAGGTATTTGAAGATAACGACAGCGAAGCTTTTTTCTTTTTGGACGGTAAAACCGTTCTCGTTGAGAAGGAATTGAACTTTGACAGCAAGCTGAAAGGCAGAAAGAACTTTACCTTAATGCACGAGGGCAGCCATCAGATATTCAAGATGTTGTTCCCGAATGATTACGGAATAAGAATTTTTGATTTCAACCAAATTCAAAAATTCAAATTCAAGGAGATTACGACAATGACAAAACTTACATTAGAACAACAGGAATTATTATTTGCGAATGACTGCAAGCTCATCAATCTGCGGTATGAATACCACGGTTACACAGGCACGGAGAAATGGGCGATTGTAACAGAACTGGCGGAAGAAGAATTGTGGGTTAAATACCCTGATGTTATCCGTCGGTACACTCCGTTCATTCTGCTTTCTATGGCTCAGGGCGAAGTGATAACGGAGTATCAGAACTACGAAGCAAGAGAGAGAATGAGAAGGCTTCTTTTTCGGACACGCATTTGACATCAATGACGGAGAATTTGAAGTACATCATCCGGAATTGGCAGTCGATACAGACCCAATAGAAGAAATTATGCTGAAAGACAATATTAAGCGACTTCGGGAGGTTTTATGTTACTTAAGCGAAACACAGAAACGCAGAGTTTTTAAGTATTTCTTCTACAACAAAACCCTTGAAAAAATCGCAGATGAAGAAGGAGTCGATTTTACTTCTGTAAGGGAATCGGTAAACAGTGCAATAAAAAGTTGAGAAAATTTTTCTAAAACACCCCCCAAAAACGCTCTCCCATTTCAAACAAGTGAAGGGGTTAATTCTAATCCGGATATGAATTACCTCAGAATAATCGAAAGTGAGGATTTACATATGAAAGAAAAAGAGTTTAAGAATGTCAGATGGGGCGATATTTATTACTGCGACTTGGGGGTTACAAACGGCAGTGTGCAATCGGGAATGAGACCGGTTCTTGTAGTTCAAACCAATCGCTTAAATGAAAGCAGTCCTACGGTCGTTGTTGCCGCTATAACGGCAGTTAAAAAAGAAAACGGCAATGAATACTCATATTGAGCTTAACACGGATTGTGGCTTAAAAAAGAGCCGTCAATGGTAATGCTTGAGCAGCTACGCACCGTGGACAAAGCCGCAGAGCTTGATAATTTTGTCGGAAGAATTACCGACGCAGATAAAATCAGTGAAATCAAGCGAGGATTGAAATTTGCAGTCGGTATTCCCATCAAACCTAAGACAGAGCGTAAAGGAATTGTACTAAGTCTTTGCCCTCGTTGCAGAAGCGAGTTTCAGTATATCCCTGAAAACATTGTAAAAAGACTTGACCCTTTTCAGGCAGATAAAGAGGTGTGTGATAAATGTCAGGTCGGATACGGCTATGACTATATGATTTTCAAAAAGCACCATCATCACGCTAAGGGAGGTGTTGATAATGTTTGAAGATAAGATTGAAGCAATGAACAAACAGCCCAACGCTGCTGATGATAATTCGGATTTGAGAAAAGGGTTTATACCGTAGAAGAAATAATGGATATTCTCAGCATTGGAAAGAACACTGCTTATGCTCTCGTCAACTCAGGCGTTTTCCATTTTGTAAAGGTCGGCGGACATTACAGGATTTCCAAAAAGAGCTTTGACCGATGGCTTGATAATATGGAGAGCGAAAGCTCCGGTTGTCAAGTATGCGATTAAGCCAATCGCATAATTAACAAAAACTCCGATTTTAAGTACCATATAGCCAAGTCGCTTGGCTATATGGTAGTCAGAGCGGCAAATAAGAAATCGGAGGTAAACGGTAATGAGAAAGAAAATTGAAAAAAGAGCGATACACGACTTCCTAATACATTCAGGCAGACTGAACCTGATATACGAGCATACACGGTAGATGATATACAGCACATCTTGAAAGTGAGCAGAACTACCGTTTATGAGCTGCTTAAAAGCAAGAAATTCCATAGCGTTCGTGTCGGAGGTCAGTATCGAATATCCAAAAAGAGCTTTGAAAATTGGCTCAACGGCGAGAAAGGAGGTTTTGAAGATGGCATTTGTTAATATGTTCAACGACCGAGTGGAGCAGTTCAATCTTAGAGAAGAAAATCAACGCTTGGCAGAATTGTTCAGCGATGAAAAGCTTCAGGAAGAAGCACAGTGGCAAGCCTATTCCGTCAAGGAAATATCACGGTTGTTTTCCATTTCCGAAGAAGAAGCACTGAAACTGATGAATTGCGGCTTATTCAAAACATACCGAGTCGGGAACGAATACAGAGCTTCAAAGAAAAGCGTTGAAGAAAACAAGAAAATCGTCAAGGCGGTTCTTACATATCAGGACAAAAAGACAATGTCTGTACCCGATGTAATGAGAATACTCGGTCTTGGTAAGACGGCTACATACCGACTCATCAATCAATGCCGATTTAAGACCTATTTGGTACTGGGCAAAATGAGGGTTGATGTGGACAGCTTTGAAGATTGGTATGCGGGACAATTCCACTATGAGAAGGTGAACGGCGAAAGACCCGGTAAAAAATACGGCAAAACGCTCTCTCCTCTTACTGTTGCAAAGGTACTCGGTATTCCGAGAAGCACAGCCAATGACTTAATGAATGACGGTATTGTTGAGTTTATATGGGTTGACGGTAAACGCCGAATAAAAAAGAGAGCTTTGATAAATGGTATGCTTCACAAAGCAAATACACTAAGGTTAAGGAAATCGAGGAGGTGGAGGGATATGTCGATTGAAGATAGAGTTCGTGAATTAAACGGCGGTACATACACAAAAAAGAGCTATTCCGTAGAGGAAGTTCAGGCAATCTTGGGTATTACCCGACAGACCGTATATAAGCTCATAAAACAGGGGCATTTTCAGGCAGTAATGCTTGAAACCGGATACCGCATTATAAAGACCAGCTTTGACAAGTGGCTGGATAACGAATAAGGAGGAACTACTATGGCTTCTATTGTTAAGAGAAAGAACCGATATTCCGTCGTTTATACCTACAAAGACGATGACGGAAACCAACATCAAAAATGGGAAACCTTTGATACGAACGCAGACGCTAAAAAGAGAAAAACTCAAATTGAGTTTGAACAGCAAAGCGGTACATTCATCATTCCTAATGCTACGACGGTGGCGGATTTGCTTGAAGAATACTGCTCCGTGTACGGAGTAAACAACTGGGCAATGTCAACCTACCGTTCAAAGAAAGGGCTTATGTATAATTACATCATTCCTCTTATCGGCGATGTGAAACTTGATGAACTGACTCGAGACTTATGGATAAATTTTATCAGAGCCTTTTTGAAAGTTAAAACCAAAGTGGTACAGAATAAAAAGCCAAAGAATGAATACCTGACCGTACATACCGTAAGAGAAATCCATAAGTTTTAAGGAGTGCCTTTAATCAGGCGGTAAAATGGGAGTTGATGACAAGAAACCCTGTTCTCAATGCAACGCTCCCGAAAGAGGAACATCAGAAACGAGAAATATGGACAGCAGAAACTCTTATGCACGCTCTTGAAGTGTGCGATGATGATATTCTCGCATTAGCCATCAATTTATCCTTTGCCTGCTCACTCCGTATGGGTGAAATGCTCGGACTTACTTGGGACTGCATTGATATATCGGAGGAAAGTCTGAAAAGAAAACAATGCTTCCATTTTTGTAGATAAGGAGCTTCAGCGAGTAAACAGAGATGTAATGGAGGTGCTTGATAACAAGGACATTATCCGTGTCTTTCCGAGAACCTTATCAAATACAAATACCTCCCTTGTTTTGAAAACGCCAAAAACTAAAACAAGCGTGAGAAAAATCTTCTTGCCGTCAACCGTAGCTCAAATGCTATTAGAGAAAAAAAGCAGATTGACGAAATGAAAGAGCTTTTCGGTGATGAGTATTTGGATTATAACTTGGTATTCTGCCATTCGTCCGGCAGACCGATGGAAGGTCAGGTAATCAACCGTGCTTTGAAAAAGTTGATACAGGACAACGACCTACCTGATGTGGTGTTTCACAGCTTCCGTCACGCAAGTATAACCTACAAGCTAAAATGGAACGGTGGCGATATGAAATCGGTTCAGGGCGACTCAGGACACGCCCGAATGGATATGGTTGCCGATGTTTACAGCCATATCATTGACGAGGACAGGCGATACAACGCACAGAAGTTTGAGGAACAGTTCTACAATGCAAAAGGTCTCAAAAATGTGGAGGAAGGAAAAACTGCTCCAATGCCCAAGTTTGAAACTTCGGTTGAACTACTTGACCCAATGGCAGAGGTTCAAGAAGAAAGCAAAGTTGAAGAAGAAAAGCCTGCTGAAAGCAATGCAGATGAAAACGCTGCTTTGCTCGCAAAACTGTTATCAAATCCGGAAACAGCAGCATTGTTAAAGGCTTTAGCGAAAACAATTTAATCGTACAAAAAAGGCAATCCGTCAGGGTTGCCTTTTGTAATGCCTGAAAATACCTTGAAATCAAGACGAAAAACCATTATAATATTTGAACACAAATTATTTATTTGCATAAGAGAATGCTTAAACTTGAAATGCGTTTCCTGTGATTTATGGGTTACAGATTAACTCAATGATGTTTCCCATATTTCTTTGCATTTGCTAATACCCTGCTAAAAGGAAGGCAAAAAACCACGAAAAATTAGCAGGTTTTAGACGAGAATTTATTGACAGTGAAACCCCAGAAAAGCCAGTAAAATCAAGGATTTTCGGGGATTTGCAGGGAGTCAAAAATGCCCCTCGGGGGGGCTTCTCCTAAGCGGAAGGTCCGCGGTTCGAATCCGCGCAAGGACGCCAAAAATGGCTTAACCACGCACTTTTGTGGTTGAGCCATTTTCTTTTCGCCTTTGTTTTTCTGCCCGTATTTTAAAGATTTCATTTTCGTTTTTCCGCTCTGCTCTGTGCAGGATTTTTGAAATGGCTTATCCTGCTGTGCAGGAATTTTGCGGTTTTGTGCAGGATTGATTTTCCCCGCTTTTTTGCTGGAGCACTTCAAGCAGCTTAGTTAAAAGCTGCTCGTTGCCGATAATGGAGGCAACCTGGCTGTCAATATTTAAAGTGTCTGCCATATTTTCCGAAAATAACGCCTCTCCGACCTTTCTTGCGTTTTCGATGCGGTCCTCATCAAAAGCGTGTCCGTATCGGTCAAGAAGCATTGGGTAGTAGCGTGTCCCGAGTCAGCCTGAACTGCTTTGTAGTTGCGGGCGTAACAGTTACTGCAAAGTGATTTATTCTACAATGGCGGCGTCCGTCAGTCTGGAATAGTGAGCAGTATATTTCCGTAAAAACAGCAAAGCCGCCCGGTTCCGGACGGCAAATTGGCATAGGATGCATTTTATACTCCCCAAAGCAACATGCCGAGTGCGGCAGAAAAGAGTATCATTATAATCGGCGACGGTGCAGTTTTTTTGATTCTTTTATATCCGAAATGTGTCAGCCACAGAATGGCAAAGACCAAAATGGATTTAGGATCCGGAGCAAGCGCCGAATAAATATCCGTAAAACCAAGCAATGTTGATATGGCCATACCGATTGCCGTAGCGAGAATCATTGCGATAACGCAGGGGCGGACGCCGGAGAGAAAAGCGTTGACACCGGCATATTTCATCAGGTTTTTGAGTACCGCCGCAATTAAAAGTATAATAATGAAAGACGGAAGAACAACGCCGAGCGTAGCAAGAAACGAGCCGAGAATGCCACCTTGCGTGGAACCTATAAATGTCGCCATATTAACGGCAAGCGGACCGGGCGTCGATTCCGAAACGGCAATGAAATTTAAGAATTCGCTTTCCGTTAGCCAGCCGTTTGAAATGACTGTTTCTCTTACAAGGGAAACCATTCCGTATCCGCCGCCGAAGGAAAGGGCACCGATCATTAAAAAATTCAGGAATAATTTCAGGTAGATCATTGTTTATTGCCGTTTCCTTTCCGCAGTTTTTTCAGGAAGAAAATCGCAAGTCCTGCCGTACCGCAAATCAGAATATAGTAAACGGAAGAAAAAGAAACGGCGAAAACAGTGCACGCCAGCATTGCAGCAATGACCGACAGCAAAATGACCGTGTTGAAGGCATTTCTTTCAATGGTTTTCAGCATTTTCAGCCCGGCAAAGGAGATCAGATAGATCACACATACCTGTATTCCGCGGAAAGCACGGGAAACCCATGTAAGGCCTAAGAATTGATCAAAAAACAGTGAGATGCAAAAAATTACGGTAAACGAAGGAATACAAACCGCCACGGTAGCCGCCGCAGCACCGAACAAGCCTGCAATTTTGTAGCCGATATATGTGGCGCTGTTGATTGCAACCGGTCCGGGTGTAGACTCGGCAATGGCTACCATATTCAGAAAGTCGTCCTTTTTGATCCACTTCTTGCGCTCTACAAATTCGTTTTCAAGCAGCGCAATCATAGCATATCCGCCGCCGAAGGTAAAGGCGCCGATTTTAAGAAAGGTGAGAAACAAAGTCCACTCTTTTCTCATTGCCGCACCGCCTGTCTTTTACGGATAATAAAAAGTATAACGATACCGAGAATAATCAGGCAGCCGGACAGCACCTGTGATACACGGATACCCGGAAGGAGATAAAGGCTGTCGGAGCGCAGCCCCTCCACAAAAAGCCGTATCGTTCCGTACCCGATCATATAAAACGGAAGAAGATAGCCTTTTCGCCTGAAATGCGGGTAGCATATCAGCATAGCGGTGAGTAAAGCTAAATTTAATGCGGATTCGTAGAAAAAGGTTGCCTGCCGCCATTGGCCGATTTCTTCTATGTAAACGCCGTAAGGGAAAAAGCAGAGCGAAGGATTTGTAATTTGGTTTCCGTATGCCTCTTGATTGACAAAATTTCCCCAACGCCCGATAGCTTGCCCAAGCACAAGGCTCGGCATCAGGGTATCGGCAAGTGACCAAAAGGAAATCCGTTTTTCTTTACGGTAAATCAATGCAACTACGACACCGCCAAGTACTCCGCCGTAAATGGCAAGACCCCCTCGGTTAATTTCAAAAACAGAAATCAGGTCGTTTTTGTAATTGTCCCATTCGAAAATCACATAGTAGGCTCTTGCACAAATAATGCATACGGGGATCAGCCAAAGAGCAAGATTGTATATATGCTCCTTGTTGATGCCGGTTTTTCTGCATCGGTATATCGCCAAAGCAAAGCCAAGCACCATACCGCAGGCGATAATGATTCCGTACCAAGCGATATTCAGCCCTTCAATTCCGAAAAGATTTTCTATTGCATATCGGTTCAAATCCTTGTTTCCTCGTTTTTCTCAGTCTACCCGCAGCATACGGTAACCAACGCCGATATGCGTCTGAATGTATTGCGGACTGTCCTTTTGCAGCTCCAGTTTTTTACGCAGTGTCGCCATAAACACCCGCAGCGAGGCAATATCGTTTTCCCAGCTGCTGCCCCAAATCTGCTGCGTGATATAGGTGTGCGTCAGCACCTTTCCGACATTATGAGAGAGCAGACACAAAAGCTTGTATTCAATCGGGGTCAGGTGCAATTCTTCCCCTTTTAAATAAGCGCAGCCGGCGGCATAATCAATTTTAAGCTTGCCGTTTTGAAAAACGGGTGAGTCGGCGTCGCTGTTTGTCTGCAAAAGCAGCAGCCGTCTTTGCGTGACACGAAGCCGTGCCAAAAGCTCCTCTACGGAAAAGGGCTTTGTCAGATAGTCGTCCGCCCCGGCATCCAGCGCCGTGATTTTGTCTTTATCCTCGCTGCGCGCACTGATCACAATAATGGGCATATTTGACCATGAGCGGATTCTTTCGATCACCTGTGTGCCGTCGATATCCGGTAGACCCAGATCCAGCAGAACGATATCCGGGTTATGGGAGGTCGCCTCTATAATAGCGCCGTGTCCGTTCTCCGCGGTCAGGTAGCGGTAATCGTGAGCCTTTAGCGTTGTTACGATCAGATTGCGGACGGGGCGGTCGTCCTCCACGACGAGTACAAGGGGTTTATTCATTCAGAGTCACCTCGCTGAGCGGTAAAGTAAAGGTAAATATGCAGCCGTGCGGTACGTTATCCGTAAGCGTCAGCGTTCCGCCGTGCAGCTCTACGATAGATTTACACAGGGTAAGCCCGATCCCGAAGCTTCTGCGGCTGTCTGCGACGGTATTTTTCCCGGCGTAAAACATTTCAAAAATATGCGGTTTCATATCGTCTGCAATTCCGTTTCCGTTATCGGCGACACGGATCATGGCGTACCCGCCCTGTTTTTCGGCACTTACGCAGATCTCCGAGCCTTGTTCGGTATATTTCAAGGCGTTGTCAATAAGATTGACAATGACCTGCACGATAAGCTGTGCGTCCATACGGGCAAGGATCAAATCGTCGCACCTTACCGTCACCTTGTGTCCGACGGATTTTTTCTTCAAATGCGAAACGGCTTCGTTGACCACTTCGTCTACAAGCTGGTCGGTAAGCTCCAGCTTCAGGCGTCCGTCATTCAGCCGTGTAACATACAACAGATTTTCCACTACGTCAATCAGCCACTCGGAATCGTCATATATATCTTTATATATCTGTTGCTTGGTTGCTTCGTCCAGGCAGCCCCCGTTATGCAAAAGCGTGTCCGCATTACCCGAAACGGAGCAAAGAGGCGTGCGTAGATCATGTGAGATCGACCTCAAAAGGTCGGCGCGCAGCTGCTCGCTTTTTGCAAGATCTGCTGCCCGTTCTTTTTCGGCGGCGTTGTGAGTATTATCCATTGCCAGCGCACATTCGTTCACAACCGACAGCACGATGCTGCTCTCAAATGAATCGGGCTTTTCGGGTCTCATCGGTATCCCGATTACACCGTAGACTCTGCCGCCTGCACGGATCGCAAGATAAAGACATTCGGATTTTTCAAACTGTGCGGTCGCTGCTCCTGCACGGCGACCGTTTTGAAGCACCCATTCTGCGGTCTGCCGCTCTGCATCGCTTAGCAGCTTTTCAGCGTGTGTATCCTTTTTTTTCGGCATAAAGTCGCCCGGACAACATTCCGTTTTCGCCTTTCGTATAAGCAACAATGCTGCGGTCAAGCAGCCGAGAGAGCTGCATACAGGTCACACTTAAGATATCATCGTTGCTTTTCGCTTTTTGCAGCAGACGGTCAGTGTCGAACAGCACCTGCGTGCGGAACGCAGAACGAGCTGAAAGTCTCGCATGATCCTTAAGCTTCGAGGCAAGCGTGCCGGTGAGAACCGAAGCTACCAGCATGACGGCAAAGGTAACGGGATAGCCTACGGCATAGGTCTGAAAGGACAACCTGGGTTCGGTAAGGAAAAATCCGAACAATACAACACTTAAAAGCGAGCCTGCTATACTGCAAAGATATCCTTTGGTCAAAACGGAGACCATCAGTACGCCGAGAATGTAGACCGTAACGATATTGTTATCGGGGAAGGCCGAGATGATCAAACAGAAACCCGATCGCCGTGCATACGGCAAGCGCCAGGACGGTCACGGCAATATCCCGCAGTGAAGGTATCTCTGCTCCAAGGAACAGACGGCGTCTGTGCGGCTTTGTGTAGTTCAGTGTGTCGGGAATAATATGAATGTCAACATCAGGGGCGGAGGAAATCAGCTTTTCGGTGAGAGTCGGTCTTCCAAACAGCCCTCTGCGTCTGGCGCTGCTTTGCCCAATAACGATTTTGGTCACATCGGAAAGCCTGACATATTCCGAGATCTGCAGCGGCACATCCTCGCCGTGCGTCATAACGATCTCGGCGCCGAGCCTTTGCGCGAGCTGTATGTTCTGCGAAAGTCGGGACTGATCCTCATCATTTATGACCGTATCCGTCTGCACATAGATGGCGGTAAATCTTGCCCCCAACGCTTTTGCCATTCTTGCGGCGGTATGTACGATCCTTGCGTTTGACGGCGAAGAAGATAGGCAGACAAGTATATGCTCGTCTGCGCCTTTTTTTGACTGCTCGGTTTGTGTTCTCATCCGGTTCACCGTCCTTTTTATTTTTTGCTTTATTATACATCAAAATCGTGAAATAATATACCGCAAACTAATACTCATCTTCTTTCCCGTCGGAAAGGATAATATCGACTGTTCCGTGCGTTTCACGAAAGCGGCGGATCTCACATAATATTTCACTTTCGGACAGTCCCTGCGGCAACAGAATTTCGGAAGGCTCACGGGATTCGTTTTCCTTTAACAGTGCTTTTCTGTTTTTCTCAAGAAATTGGTCCAGCCTGCACATGATATAAAAGCCGAAAGCAAATACGCCAAGCAAGCTGACAATCAGCAATAGTTCAGCCAATGCCGTTCACCTCTATTAAATGCGAAAACACTTTTTGCAGTTCTTTGTAAGCACCGAGAACCAAAAGAGTGGTCTTGTCCGTAAGAACGGTTTCCGGCGAAACTGCCATATTGATTTTTCTGTTCTCCTTAGTCGCCATGATATTGATGCTGTATTTTCTGCGGATATCCAGCTCTCCGACGGTTTTTCCGATCCATCCCTCTGGAACCTCTACCTCAAAAATGGCATGAGCCTCATCGACCTCGATGTAATCCCGTATGTGATCGGCGGTATACCGAATAGAAGCCCATTTTGCCACCTGTTTTTCCGGGTAAACGACCTCGTCCGCTCCGTTGCGCAGAAGAAATTTCTCCTGAACATCACGCTCGGCGCGGGACACAACTAATTTTGCGCCGAGTTCCTTCAGCAAAGAAGTGGTTTCCAGCGAATTTTGAAAATTTCCGCCGATGGTGACTATGCACACATCAAAGTTTCCGATACCGAGCGACTTTAAAAACTCCGTGTTTGTGCTGTCGCCGATTTGTGCATTGGTAACGATCGGCAGGATTTCATTTATTCTTTCTTCGTTGCTGTCTACCGCCATCACCTCATGCCCGAGTTTATTCAGCTGCAAAGCAATATGCTTACCGAATCTGCCGAGACCTATCAACAATATGTTTTTCATAACAGTAACTCCTTTATCCGACTGTGATCTTTTCGAGCGGCAGCTTTGCACCGCTCTGATTTTTATTAGAGATCGCCGCATAGATCAGGGTAAGTCCACCGACTCTTCCCAAGTACATTAAGACGATTAAAATAAGCTGAGAAAGAATGCCGAGCTGCGGTGTGATCCCGAGCGTAAGCCCGACCGTTCCGACGGCGGATGCCGTTTCATAAAGGCAGGTGCTAAGCGGCAGACCTTCTGCCGTGCTGATAACAATGCCGCCGACAAAAAACAGCAGGAAATACATTACGGCAATGGCTGCGGCGTTTTTCACTGCCGAACCGTCAATGCGCCTGCCGCAGGCTTCGGCATCGTCCTTTTTACGGCAGACGGAAAATGCGTTCAAGATCAGAACGGCAAGCGTAGTCGTTTTTATACCTCCGGCGGTGGAGCCGGGCGATCCGCCGACAAGCATCAGCAGGATCATAATTGCTTTGGAAGAACCGGTCATAGCGGGAAGATCGGCGGTATTGAAACCGGCGGTTCTCGGTGTGACAGACTGAAAAAGCGACGCAAGAATCCTTTCGCCGAGCGGAAGCCCCGTAAAATCGCAGAAAGAAAAAGAATACTGCAGGGGCAATAATGAGGAGCATCGTTGTTACTAATATTACCTTGCTTTGCATACGGTATTTTTTGAAATGCCACCTGTTTGTACAGATATCATCCCAAGTCAAAAAGCCGATACCGCCTATGATGATCAAAAAACATAACGGCAATGTTTATCGTCGTATCCCCTATGTATCCCGTAAGAGACGGATATTTGTTTTCGGCGGTGCCGAGTATGTCAAATCCGGCGTTGCAAAAGGCGGAAACCGAATGAAATGCCGCCATCCAAATTCCCTTGATACCGAAGTTTCCGCAAAATGTCGGCAGCATGACGATCATTCCGATAAGCTCGATCAAAAAAGTTCCCCGTACAATAAAGCGGGTCAGGCGGACGATTCCGCCGACCTTCGGGGCAGAGATGGCGTCCTGCATGGCACTGCGCTGCATAAGCGATATTTTTCTGCCGGACATCATGGCAAAGGTCGCCGCAACTGTCACAACACCGAGCCCGCCTATCTGGATCAGCAGCAGTATTACCGTCTGCCCGAAAGCGGACCAATAGCTGCCCGTATCCTGCACAACCAGCCCCGTAACGCAAACGGCCGAGGTCGATGTGAACAGCGCTTCGTTAAACGGCGTAAAAACACCCGCACTTGATGAAAACGGCAGCATCAATATCAGTGCTCCGAGCAGAATAACCCCGGCAAAGCCCAGAACGATCAGTTTAAAGGATGAAAGTCGTTCTTTTTTCTATGTGTAATTTCAGGCATATATACTTCTCCTGTTTCTGATTGTTTACATAAAGTATACCGTGAAACATAAAAAAACGGTGTAATGATTCGGTGTGCTGTATTAAGATTGCATTAAGGCGCTCATTCTTTGAAAAAACAGTGCAGAGTATAGCAAACGGCACAGACAAAGGCGGAGATCGTTTGTAACCGTTGTGCGGCTTGAAACAAAGCTCAGAGCCACTCTCACAGAACAGCAAAAGGCTCTGTTCGGGCAAATTAAAAAACGGATGCAGAAATTACGACCGGTATGAGCTACAAGCGTTCAAAAATTTATTCAACGAATGGTTTGCGAGGGATACAAGCAAAAAGATCCGTGCCGTCATACAAAGACAAGCGTAAGATGAAGCGTGATCCGTCCGGGCATATCCGTTTTGAACATACGCACGAACCGATAATTGATATGCAGACTTGGGAAACCGTGCAAAAGCTGCGTCAGGGTAAACGCCGACCGACAAGCATAGGTGAAACGAGCAAGTATTCCGGTCTGCTGTTCCGTGCCGACTGCGGCTCAAAGTTGTATTTTAATCATAAGCGTGCGGATGATCCGAAAAACTGTTCCTTCAACTGCTCGCATTACCGCAATAATGCGAAAGAAAATGCACGCCGCACAGAATCCGTGAGGTGGTACCGGATGAGCTACTGCTCGAGGAGCTGCGCCGTATTACCTACACGGCAAGAACAAGAGAAAGACAAATTGCGGAATTTATCAACAAAAAAAGCTCATCGGAAAACCGACGGGAGCTTAACGCCAAGCAGCGTGAATATGAAAGGTTGTCAAAAAGGACGGCGGAGCTTAATGCATTGTTCAAGCGGCTGTATGAGGACAATGTCCTCGGCAGGATAAACAACGAGCAGTTCCGTATGCTGTCCTGCGGCTATACGGATGAGCAAAAGAGCATAGATGCCAAGCTGCCGGAGTTGGAAAAGCAAATACAAAATTTACAGCAGGCGGCAAGCGATGTGGATAAGTTCATAGGTCTCGCTAAAAAGTATACGCGCATAACCGAGCTTACACCCGAAATCCTGCACATCTTCGTTTAGAAGATAGTCATTCACGAGCGGCGTGAGCGGTTCAAGCAAAACACCGAACAGCAGATTGATATTTATTTCCGTTACATCGGCAATGTCGCCGAAATGTAAAGAGCATAAAAAAGGCGAAAGACAGGCGGTGCATATGCACTATCTGCCCTTCGGCGCCCGATTAAACAAAGGTGTCCTTATGGTAACCCAGTTAAATAAGGGTTTTGAGACTCTTGCGTGAAAAAATATTGCAGACAAAAAATAAGCTGTAGTTTCTCCTAAGCGGAAGGTCGGGGATTCGAATTCCTTCCGGCGCGCCAAAAGCGACGGGCATTTTCTGTGCCCCTCGCTTTTTTGCTCACCTAAAAATGATCAGGGAGTTATCTTTTAATATCGGTGAATTTTAGTTTATAAGTGCAAAGAGTATATTAACGGACGTAGGGCAGGGGCTTCGCTCCTGCCGCACATCTTTTATTGCGTGATCGGATTTCACTGCCGCTTATATTTCGAAAATATTGACCTCGGTTCCATGGTCTTTTATGATTTTTACAAGATCATCCGCCTTCAGCCACACCGTCGCCGTGTTGTCATTCGGGTGTATGCCGATGATACCTGAACCGCCAAGAAATTCGCCGTCCATGTAAAACACAACCCTGTTTTCCTTATCATTCAGTGTGCCGAGCGGCGTCACCGCGCCGGGTATCAGACCCAGTATTTCCTGCAACTCCTCCGGTGATGCAAAGGTCAGCGGTCTTGTTCCGTGGTCCCTTCTGAACTGCTTCAGATCGACGCGTTTATCACCCTTTACGGTTATGAGATAGTATTCACGGCGCTTGTCGTCGCGCACAAAAAGGTTTTTGCGTCACGGTCGGGATACGGCAGCTCCACGTTTTCCAACTCTGCCATGTTATAAACGGCGCCATGCTCTGTTATCTCGTGCCAGACCTTGTTGTTATCCAAAAATGCGTAAACTTCACTTTTATTCATTTTCGCTCTCTCCCCTCAATTCTCCGATGCAGTAATCTTCATTGGCTGCGGTTAAAACGACCGGCAGTATTTTCCCCTCAAGGTCACCGGCTGACTTTACCTTGACCCTTGTGTAATTGCCCGTGTAGCCTTCCCAGTATCCGTCACTTTCGGTCTCAAACAATACTTTTTGGTCTTTCCGCACTGAGCCTTTAAAAAATCCCTTTCGCACTGTCTGCAAATATCGCCCATTATGTGTGCGCGCTCAGCACGCACCGATTTATCCACAGCATCATGCCGCCTTGCAGCAGGCGTACCCTCACGTTCGGAATAAATAAACACATGCGATCTTGCAAAGCCTGTCTCACGCACAAAATCACAGGACTCTTTAAAGTCCTCATCGCTTTCGCCCGGGAAACCAACCATTATGTCGGTTGTGATCGAAGCGTCGGGAAAGATCCGTCTTATACGCTCAACAAGGTCACGGTAAAATGCCGTATCATACTTGCGGTTCATTTCACGGAGAGTCCTGTCGCAGCCCGACTGCAGCGACAAATGAAACTGAGGACAAAATTCCTTACATTCAGACAATTTCAGCAAAGCATCGTCACTTATCTGATCACATTCAAGCGAGCCTAAGCGGACACGCTCTATACCTTCGGGCGCCGCGGCTGCCAAAAACCGCGTCGCAAAGTCCTGCACCGGTATCCTGACCGTAAGCCGAAAGATTGATTCCAACCAAAACTATCTCTTTATATCCGCTTCTGCTAAGTCCCTCGGCTTCGGCAGCTATTGCCCCGACCGACTTTGAACGGACCCGTCCCCTGGCATACGGAATTATGCAGTAGGAGCAGAATCGGTTGCAGCCGTCCTCAATTTTTATATAGCTTCGTGTATGCTCTGAAAAGCCTGTAACAGTGAAATCGGTTATTTTTTCGCCTGTTTCATGCTCCTCGAATATATGCATTGCCTTTCTTTCGGCAATAAACCTTTCGCAAAGATCGGGTATTTTATCCTCATTTTTATTGCCGACGACGATATCAGCCTCGACTATTTTTGCCGCTTCATCAGGGAAAGCCTGAGCCATGCATCCGGTAAGTACTATCACGGCTTGACTGTTTTTTGCGCCTTGCCTTACGCACTGTCTGGCGCGTTTTGCGGTTGCTTTCGGCTGTGACGGTGCAGGAATTAATTATAACAATATCGGCAGGCTCATCCTCACCGACAACAGTGTAGCCGCGTTTTTCGAAAAGCTCACCCATTGCCTCCGACTCATACTGATTGACCTTGCAGCCAAGTGTATAAAACTGAACCTTCATAATGCACCGCCTTTACTATCAGATGTTTTTGATTTTATCATCTGACAAAGCTTTTTGTCAAGCGGCAGAACGGTGTGAGCCGGTCAGTAAAAATGCTGCGTGAACGCCGCAGCTAATTCTGGCTTCAGACTTTTTAGAAAACAAAAAATACCGCTCTCAGATGAGAGCGGTATTTTAATTACTTAAAGATCAATCAAAGATCTTCTTTCCGGTAACTGTGAGAGCACCGGCTGCAAGAACGACCATCATGAGAATGACGAGCGGGCTTACAGAAGAATCTCCGGTTGAAGAGCCGGTGTAGCCGTGCAGTGTCACGGTGAAATCATCAAAATAGATGTCATTGCCGGCTGTGGTCTGAATACCGATGTACTTCTTATCGGCGGTGAATGTGTAGGTTACCTGCTGCCATTCGCCTTCCTTAAGCTCGCCGACGGTTGTTATCGTCTTGGTGCTGTCAGGTGCCGAAACCGAAGTATTGGAGGTCATACCGATAAGGTTAATAGTGCCGCTGGGATCGCCGGTCTTTGCAGGCTTTACCCAGAAGGTCATGGTGTACTGGCTGCCGACACCAAGTGCAAGATCGCCGTTGCGGCAAATGGTAAAGCTCTTGGAGCCTGCCGCATCGCCCTTGCGGAACAGTGAAGTCGATCCGCTGTGTACATTCGCCTTATCAAATCCGTCTGTACCATTCTTGTAAATGGTGTAGGCACTTGAAATACCCTGAGTCTCGATAGTGGTCGGAAGATCCTCAAAGCTTTCGTTGAACTTACCGAGTATCCAGTAAGCGTACAGTACGCCGCCCTCTTCACCGAATACGGTATCGGTGAATTTCTCCTTAAGGTTGGATTCCTTATACCAACCGCCGAATCTGTATCCGGCACGGGTCGGGGTCGGAAGCTCTATCGGATCGCCGGGGTCACCCGAAACGTGCTGAAGGTCAGGACCGCCGAGGGTATCAAGCATGTATACTACTGAGCCGTAAACGTTTGCATTATCAACCGATGCAATAACGGTGACATCGTCAAACATGTAGGTCGCATCGCCCGAAACACCGAGTGAAAGATAGCTACACTTGGTCTTATCGGTCATCGGGTTGGCTGTAAACTGAATGGTAGCATTAGTCCAGTCGCACGGAGCCGAAATGGCTATGCCGTCGCTCTGGTCCTTGGAGTCGCCCCATGTGTTATTCTTGAGAGAGAGAATCGGCACGATATTACCGTTGCCTTCTATCTCAACGACCTTGTACCTGAATTTAATGGTGTATTTTACGCCTTTATCGCAGTTGTAGAAGTCTTGTGAACCCCTGTTAAGGGTGAAACGTGCAAGTGAAGATGCCGGAGAAGACGACTGCGCCTTGCCCTGCTCAAAGTTGTAGTAGAGATAGGGGTTATCGGTATCGGTGATGTGCGAATAACGACCGAAGTTGCCGCTGTTGTCATACACGTCAAAGTCCATTACCCAATCTTCCATAGCCCACTTTGCATAAAGTGTGATGTTCTCATTTGGGAAGGTCTTGCTGGTGAACTCGTTTTTCAGTGCCTTATCGGTGTACCAGCCGAGGAATTTGTGAGCTGAAAGTGTCGGATCCTCAGGTGCGGTATATGCCTCACCCGGATAACCGAATGACGGCTCTATCTCATCGCCGTTTGTCCTGTAGTTTATCGTAACTGCGCCTTCCGGAGCTTCGGTAAGGACAGGACCGACGACAACGTCATCTACGTATATTATAGGTGCACCGTTGTTGAGCTTGCCCTCTTTACGTCCGTCAAGAACGAAGTAGAGCTGATTCTGTACCGAGAAGTTTACACGCTCACGGTAGAAGTTATCGCCTACGGTGTAGTAGCCGCTGACCGTTACCCAATCAGTACCCTTTTCACCGACTTTGTCATCCCACGACGAATTGAGACCGGTAGAACCCTTGGAATGGTCTCCGCTGTATGCGGACTGCTCACCGGTGTAAACCTGGATGTTACCGCCGCATGAACCAGCCTTAACCTTATATTTGAAGGAGATATAATATGTGGTATTGGTTTTCGGAAGCTGATATGCCTTCGCACCGGCAGCATCGTAACCTGCAAGCTCGAAGTTCCATGAGCCGCTGTGCTGGGTGGTAAGGAGAAGAACCTTGTTGTTTGCATCATCAGGATCGTCAACGATCTTGATCTTTGCGTCGGTCTTGTCGCTTATACCGCCGTTATTAAAGCCGATGTAATTGTGGGTGTACTTTGCGTACAGAGTGCAGTCGTCACCCGGAACCTCGGTCACCTTGTGGGTGAAGTTGAGATTGGTGTACCAGCCCTCAAAGAACATCTTGCTGTCGGGACGTGAGGGTCTCTGAAGCACTGTGCCGCGAGCCATAGTAGTGGTGGTAATGGTACCCGCATTATTGGTGGTCACCTTGACGAAATCCTTGGACCACATTGCATAAAGGGTCACACTGCCAGCCTCGGGTGCATAATCCGCACCGACCGGCTCGGTCAGCTCAGCGTCAAAATACCAGCCGCCGAACGCAACACTCTCGGTATCGGTAGTAGGGGTCGGAAGTGTTACAGGCGAACCTGCGGTAACGACCATCGGATATGTAAAGTTACCGCTTCCGTTGTTGAAGCTTATGGCTGCAACGCCTTTTTCGTCATTTCTGACTTCCTCAACGGTAACGCTCTCGATAAGCGCGGTAGCAGCCTTGCCGCTGAGATTAGTAGACATTGTGAGGTAAAAAGCCATGAATTCTTTATGCTGTCTCCGTCAACGACAGTTGAAAAGATACTGCCAGTCGCTCTGCGGAGCAGTTGCGTCATCGGACCATACGAGCGGTGCCAATGTGTGCTGATTATTAGGACCGAATGCCGCAGGATTCATGCTGTAGGATGCGTTGCCGCTATTCCCCGAGCGTGCTATAGCAAGGCGGGCATAGGTTGCGCCGTTAAAGCTTTCAAACTTATACTTTACGGTGATGGCGTACATTGTCTTCTCCTTGAACTGGAGGAAGCCGCCGTTATCAACGTCGTAAACACCGCAGACGTGTCTCCAGGCATCGGAGTTATCCTTAGCGGAAGAGTGCGAGCCGGTGAAATGGAGACCGGCAGCATCGACATAAGAAGCACCGGTGTTGCTGTTGGCAAGGATCTTATGGTTGTTGGGAGCCCACACTTCGCCGGTGGTGTCATTTCTGTAGTTGAAGACAAAATGATTATTCATCATATCTTCGCCGCTGCTCTCATCGACAACATCAATAGTGAAATCATCGATATAGCAGGTGACATTACCGGTATTGCTGCCCTGATCGTTCGGAAGGGTTATGTAAAGGTTATCCTTTGTAACTGTTCTATCAGTATAGAAGACATACTTGAAGGTCTGCCACTCGGTAGCCTCGTTAAGGACAAAGCGTCCCTGTGAATCGGCAGTGCCGTTGTCAGCCGATGCTATAACCGACTCGCACCGAAGCTCCGTTTTGGAAACATTCGGGTTCCAGCCCGACTGTACACCGGTGTAGAGCTTAATATTAAGCGAATTGGTGTTTCTGTACGAGCCTTTTGCAAACTTATACTTGAAGGTTATAACGTACTGCGTATCGGGCTGCAGAGTGAACGCATCATTACCGTTATACGCACTGACGTTAGCGTCCTTTCCGATCTCAAGGTTAGGCGAGTTCGAAGAATTCGTCCTGAGGCGGAATACCGCATTGGGGGTCAGCCGGATCGACGTCATAATTGCAATTGGTTCGATCAGACGTATCCGAAACGCCCTTGTTGCCGTCGAACGTCAGCTTAAGCGCTCCGCCTACCGGTGTATCGGTCGCTTTAAAAGCCTGACCGACGCCTGTGAGCGAGACCGCACACAGCGACAGCAGAAGCGCAACAGCACAGACGATGCTGACGACTTTTCTGATGTTCCTTGTCATAATAAGTATCTCCTTTTAAGATGTTCTTGAGTCCAGACGCTTTTTACGGCATAGGAAAACCGGACAGAGCGCCACTCTTAACCACATTATAGCAAATAAAATGCTAAATATCAAGTTTTTGTTAAGTATTAATAAACAAATTATGTACTGAATTATTGTTGAAATTGACGTTTAAATGCGCTTACAGCGAAATTCCGAGCGACAAATTGCCGATAATCGGGAAATCACAGCGCTATTTTGCATTGTTTTTCTTTATTATCGGTCTTATCCTTTTCGCCGTCAGCCGCAGTCTGCTTTTTCTTTTTTACAAGCACGACAGCGGTAACGGCACCGGCGATCACAATCACCGCCGCGGCTGCGATCACAATGTACAGCCACGCGCCGCTGCCCTCTTCCTGCTCCCCGTCCGGTTCGGATTCGGACTGTGTACCGTCGGGCTGCGACGTAGTGTCGGGCTCCGGCTCGTGAATTTTGAGCCAGTCGGCATGGAGCACAAGATACGCGTGCTCGAATTTTGTTCCGGTATAAGGCTCGGTGCCATTCTTGTCAAGCGACCAGCCGAGGAACGTGTAGCCCTCTCTTGTCGGTTCCGGCAGCGTGACATCGTCGCCGAACTCACCGTATATAGTTTCGCAGTATGTACCGCCCGCAGTGTCGAAGCATATCATATTGCCCTTGAACTCCGCAAAGGAATCGCTGCGGTATACATATATATTGTCGATCATAAGCTGTGTGTGCCCGGATATTCCGATATACGCGTAGTTCGAGCCTGCGCTCTTAGGACTCGGCTTCAGCTTTATGGTGCAGGTCTGCCAGCCCTTGCCTACATCGGCGGCAGTATATTTCTTTACATAGTCTGCCGATTTGTTCTGCTCCATACGGTCAGACCACGCGCCGCCGTCAGATGCGGTTATAATTTCAAATCCGCCTGCATTTTTACAGGATATGATTTTATATTTGAATGTGACAGCGTATTCGACGCCTTCTTCAAGCGTTATTTTGTTTCCGTGCTCGTCTATCAGTATGACACCGGCATAAGCCTTGTAGTTACCCGGTGTTCCTATGTCATAATCATAAAAAGCGAAAGTGCCGCCGCCGTAAGGATCTGATGAATCGAGCTTGCAGCGTTGAGTGAATGTGCCATTGTTGGGGGTCGGAAAATCGGCAGTGTTTTCAAAAAACCGACAAACTGCGGAATAAGCTCCCACTTGGCATAAAGCTCAAGACTCGCTTTTGGGAATTCATTAAATGAATATCTTTCGGTAAGCTCCTTATTATACCAGCCTGCAAAGCGGAATCCGTCTCTTGAAAGCGAGGGCAGCGTGACCTTTTCGCCCGCTCCGCCGGCAGCAGCTTCGGGAGCATCTGCTCCGTTTCCGTTGAAGATCAGCTTGACAGCCGATTCGTTCGGCGTCCATTTTGCGTACAGCCTTGTTGTAATACGGCTCGGTATGGTCGAGCCGGTGAATTTTTCGGTAAGGTTTGAGTCTTTATACCAGCCGCCGAAATCATACCATTTGCGTTCCGGGGTGGGAAGCTCCAGCGCGTCCCCGGCGTTGCCCATTACGACATCGCAGTAGCTTCCGCCGTTTGACTGGAATTCGACCGACGAAGTGCTGCCGATACATTCGGTAACGGTTATGTCGTCGAACAGTATTATTGTTTTCAGGCTGTCCGTACCTGCCGACGACGAGGGGCAGGTCGGCGAATAGACGTTGATCGCAAGCTTGTTGTAACTCGGCGAATCGGCGACGCCTGCCTTGAAAACGACCGATGTGGTCGTCCATTCCGTGGTGTCGCCGGGGTAGAAATTAAGTCCCGAGAAATTTTTTATTTTGACTATTCCGCCGGAGCCGTTGCTTTTTGCTATGTTTACAACGGTCGGCGAATCGGCCTTTTCGGCAGCGGATATGTTTTCCACCTTATATTTCAGCGTAACGGCATAAATATTTCCGTCGGTAAGAGTAAAATCGCCGAGCGTGCTGTTGTATATTTCAAGTTTATGATTTTCCCCGTTGGTATCAACCGTCATCCGGTAAACGTTTCCGTCGCCTTCCGGCACTACCGAAGCGCCCTGTCCGGGATAATAGTTATTTTCAAAATCACAGGTGTAGTCCGACAAAAACGACGACTGTGACGCATTGACACCGGCGGCAAAGGCGGTGCCTGCGATGCCGGTGAGCAGAGCCGCGGCAACGACAAATCCAGTCAATTTTTTAAGCCATGATCCTCGCATTTTTTGTACCTCGCATAAATGATATGTTACAAGTATAACAATTCAAATATATTATTTCAAGTGTGTTTTTATCAATATTTATAAAATTTATCTGTTCTGCAACAAAAGTTTATACCAAATACTCCAAAGTACCGCCAAAATACGGATGTTTGCATAGCTGAATTCTGAACGTCGTTTCTTAATAAGCAGACTAAAAACCGATTGGCATTTTGTAGGGCAGGGGCAGGGCTCTGCAGCATTTTTTATGCCGGTGAATTTAATTTATTAACTACATGCAGCCATGCAACTTACGTCTGTCAATAAATCAAACCACGCAGATAGGCTAAATTACATCACAAAAGCCAAAAAGAGCGCTGCAGATAACTGCAGCGCTGCGTTTATCGATCCTTTGTCAATCTTCGTTTATAGGTGAATGGTATTCGTATAATTAATTGATAGAC